>Ga0326728_10004520_pt1 | contig 40942 bp, 33 predicted proteins | sample MB3enrmetagenome_FD_207602 | JGI IMG/M metagenome (GOLD analysis project Ga0326728, IMG submission 207602) | Lab enriched peat soil microbial communities from McLean, Ithaca, NY, United States - MB31MN | ecosystem: Environmental > Terrestrial > Soil > Wetlands > Peat | place: USA: New York... | reverse complement strand
GGGTTGTGGAAGGGGGCAGGTCTGCACCAAACGCAATTTTGAAGAAAAATCCGCCTCGTTCCCTCGTAAGCCAGTTGCCGACGGGGCCAAAAAAAGTTAAAACCGCCCTCCAGTAGAGAAAGTCGGGTTAAGATTAAGATTAAGATTAGGAGTCAGAAACCGCCACCCAAAAAGGTGAAATGCACCCTCGGGAAACCAGGCCCCAAAAAAAACACTGCAATCCCGGCGCGGCGCATTTACCATGCTTGCGCAGGATATGGATAAAGTGCTCTTAATTGATGACGAGGCGGACGTGCAGTATTCCTTCCGCCGCATTTTTGACCAGGCGGACATCGAATTGACCACGGCCAACAGCGGCGAGGAGGGGTTGAAAATCTTGGCGCGGCTCAAACCGGACCTGGTGATTATGGATGTGCGCATGGGCGGGATGAGCGGGTTGGAAACGCTGCGGCGATTGCGCCAGATGGACGCCAAACAAATGGTCATCATGATGACGGCTTACGGGACGACGCAAACCGCCATCGAAGCCATGAAATTGGGCGCCTACGATTACCTGCTCAAGCCATTCGATGTTCCCCGGCTCAAACAAATCGTGCTCAACGCGCTCAAGGCGGCGCGCGACATGCGGCAGGTGGTTTCGTATCAACCGCTGCTGGAATCGGAAGACTATGACCAGGGGATCATCGGCCGCAGCGAAGGGATGCAGGAAGTCTTCAAAGTCATCGGCCAATTGGCGGCCAGCGATGCCACCGCCTTGATCACCGGGGAAAGCGGGACGGGCAAGGAATTGGTCGCCCGGGCCATTTACCATCACAGCAAACGCAGCGAATCGACCTTTCTGGCCATCAACTGCGCCGCCATACCGGAAAACCTGCTGGAAAGCGAATTGTTCGGACATGAAAAGGGCGCGTTCACTGGCGCCGCCGCCCAGCGCATCGGAAAATTCGAGCAGTGCGACGGCGGCACGATCTTTCTGGATGAGATTGGCGACATGTCGCTGGCCACCCAGGCGAAAATCCTGCGGGTGCTCCAGTCCGGTTCTTTCGAGCGGGTGGGCGGCAATCAATCCATCAAGGTCGATGTGCGGGTCATCGCCGCCACGCACAAGCGCCTTGAACAAGCGGTGGCGGCGCGCGAGTTTCGGGAGGATTTGTTTTACCGGCTCAACGTGGTGCGCATCCACATTCCGCCCTTGCGGGAGCGGCGGGATGATATTGCGCTGCTCATCAACTATTTCCTGAAAAAATTTGCCCAGGCGCAGAACCGCCCGCCCAAATCCATTCTGCCGTCGGCGGTGGAGATGCTGGAGCGGTTTCAGTGGCCGGGCAACGTGCGCGAGTTGGAGAATGTCATGCAACGGGCCGTGGTCATGGCCAAGGGCGACGTGATCCTGCCCGGCGATTTGCCGGCGCTGATTTCCAGCGGGGTTTCTCCCGCCGCCGAACGCCCGCCCGCTCCCGCGGGCGCGCCCGGCCCCGCCCTGGCCGGGGAAAGGCCATCGGACCTGGCGGCCCTGAGCCGGATGCTGTTTCAATGGGCGCGGGAACAGGAGAGCCTGAAGATACTTCCGGCCGTGGAACGCGAATTGATCATTCAGGCCCTGCTGGAAACCAAGGGCAATCAACTGCAAGCGGCCAAACTGCTGGGCGTGACCCGGGCCACGTTGCGCAAACGCGTGGAGAAATTCCAAATCAAACAGGCGCTGGCCATTCAGTAAAGGCCCGCGCCGGCCTATTGCACCAGAGCGCGGTAGAACAGCGCCTGGCCCGTCGCGTTGGTGTCCGTCCACTGCAGGATTTGGCCGTTGCCCAAAATATTGCTGGCCAGCGTTGTCCAATTTCCCGGGGAGAGGCCGGAAGAGGATTGTATGGTGTAAGATTTATTGACGACAGACGGCCATTGCAGGGTGAAGCCCGACGGGGCGAATGAGCCGCCCGGCAGCAATTGAAAGACAGAGGTTGCGTCCAGCGGATTTGTTCCGGCCACATATTCCTCCCAGTTGGAAGCGCCATCGCCGTCCGGATCGGCATCGGCGGCGGAGAGCGCATTGGAGACCGTGCCGAACCAAAGCAGGCGCCAGGAATCGGGGATGCCGTCGCCCCAACTGGAGCCGCTCCGGTCTCCGACGGTAATCAAGCCGTCCTGCACAGTCGCGTGAAAGAGGGCAATGCCATTGGGCGAGGCGGAGAAATGATCGAAGTGGACGAGGTAGGCGGAGTTGGCTGTGACATTCGACGGCAGCGTGACGGAAAGAGTGCCGATGACGCCGGTTCCGACGACACCAGTGCTGGTGGAGTTCAGCCAGACGGCGGCAAAATCATTGGCGCCTTGCGTGGCGCTGTCGAACTGTGTGCCAAGATTGGTGTTGGCGGAAAAGCCAATCGCATCGGTAATGGGGGGAGAGCCGTCCAAGGGATCAACCTCGACATGGAGCATCATGACGGTAATGGGAAGAGTATCGGCGGCCAAAACCCGGACGGGCACTTGCACCGAAAGGTTGCCACCACTTATGACCTGGTCCGCCGCGACGGTGACGTAACGGGGGCCGGAGTTGGTAAGCTGGCTGGCAGGCTGGGATGCGCCAGCAGACACAGCAGGGTCGACTGAACTGAATGGTCTGGTCAGCGTATTTGAAACCTGGACGGCCACCCTGACTCCATTGCTCCAATAACGGTTATACCAATTCAAAGTATAGTCCAACGAACGGCGGTAAGTCACATAGACGTCGTCAACCGCCAATATACCGTCTCCGAGCGTGATGGAGTTGATGGTGGTGTCGTTTCCGTTGTATAAATTGTTGTCTTTTCCATTGCTCGAATCCATGGCGTCGAAGTAGTCACTGCCCGCCGGGGGCGTATCCCAGCCGTAGATCGCGGACTGAAACGTTTCTATGACATCATCGTTCATTAAATTGGAGTCGCCAAAGTCGCCGGCGTTAAACCAGCCGAATGGGAAAACGTCTCCCACCAGATATTGTATCTGGCCGACAGTGACGGTCTTCAAGGAATTAATGGCGCCATTTGTCAAAGAACCGTTGGTGACGGTCATAATGGTAACGTTAGCAATCGGGTATGTAGTGGCCGAAGGGCTGCCGATCTGAATTTGGTATGTCTGGCCGATCTGGGCCTTGCCTGGCACGACGAACGAATAGCCGCCCACAATGACCGCACCGTCACTAAAGGTATACCATGTGTCATGGGCCAAGGAATAAGTGAGCAAGGTCTGCGAAGTCGTAACATACAAGTTCGTTGCCCACGGCTCTTCGAACCAGCCCACGCCGAGCAGGCCCGCGCTGCTGTTCGTAAAGAGCAAATTCGTAAACCCGTTAGTGATGACAACGTTGGTGCCACTGATGTTGGTGTAACTGATGGAGACCATTTCCGGGGGGATAATGATATAGACCGGGGGAGAAGAGCCGGGAAGAGGCTTCCAGAGCATGGACTGGAAGGTGAAATTCCCGTCCACGGGAGGCGCTGTCACATTCGTGATGGACACGCTGAATTGGAGGGAATACATGGTTTCGGCCGACGGAATAAGGGTCAAGGTTATCGGAGCATAGAAGGTCTGTCCGGCGGAGGCAACAAATGCGCTGGACGCTTCACCGGACGCAAAACCAAAAGTCATTTGATCCGTGACAAAATCGTTCGTGGTATATTGCGCGGTGACAGTTCCGCTTGGGGCGAAAATTGCGGAGGCATTTGAGGTGAAAGCCTGCACGGTCAACGTCATATTACTGACAGGGACGAAGGATATGATTTGACCCGAGGTTATACCCTGGGTCAGCGAGGGGGGGAACGTATTGGACGCGCCGGGCACCGGGGTTGAACCGTCCAGCGTGTACCACATTTGGGCGTTGGTGGTGGCGTCCACCAAAGTGACGGCCGCGGCATTTTGGCCGATAATGTTCGGATTGGCCGTGACATACTGAATTTGGACACTGACAGCGGCACTGGAGGGGCGGCCCGCGGCCTCGCTGATGGTTTCCAAAGTCAGGGCCGGTATGACGGGAACATCCAAAACAGGAACCATGCCCGGCGGTAGATCGACATCGACGTCAGTGAAAGGCGATACATACGCCGTGTTTGTGCCTGGAGGTGGAATCACAGAACCCGTTGCGCCGTAGCTCATATACGTTTCCACGGTGGGGTCCAATTGTTCAATGGCCAAGGGCACGACATTGTTGAATACGGAAATCGGCTCGGTAATGGCATTAAACTGGGCCGATGGAATGAGATCGACCAAAGGAAAGGTGACATACCCGATGACCGGGTTCGGAACGGGTGTCGGCGGTGGCGGCGGCTGGGTGGGTTGCAAGACGCGCACAGCGTTGTTGCCCCAGTCCGCCACGTAATACCCCGAATCAATCGTGTCCACGCACAGGCCGAACGGCTGGTTGAATTCGCCCGTGGAAAGTGAGCCATCGACAAAACCGCGTTGTTGCGGTATTCCGGCAAGAGTTTGAACAGCGTAGATTGGCACGCCTTGGAAATTCGTCGAATACAGGCTGCGGATGGTGTCATTCTCCGTGTCGCTGATCACCAGGATGTTCTTGTTATTGTCCCAAAGCAGTCCGCTGGGCAGGTTGAATTTCGAGGTCGAGGCCGGCCCGTCGTTGGTGCCGGCGCCTCGATACCTTCCCGCAACGCCGTACGCAACACTGGTACCGTTGCTTATCACGCAAATAACGTGGTCGCCGGAGTCGGCCACCCAGATGTTGCTGAAAACATCCACCGCGACTGCGGCGGGGCGATTGAATCGGTTGGTGGCGGAATTGTATAGGTAATTGGTGGCAAGGGTCGTAACCACATTGTTGGACACCATGCGAATTCTGTGGTTCCCCTGATCGGCGATGTAGAGGGTTGCGCCGTCGTTGGCGACCGCGATGCCCGTGGGATAGCAGAATTGCGCGTTCGTTCCCGTGCCGTCGTTTGTGCCGGGGACGCCAGTCATTCCGGCAAGACTCGACACTACCCATGTGTTCGCCCCCGTGTTCGTGACAAAGCGAAGCTCTTGATTGCCTTGATCGACTACCACGAGTCCGTTGCGGCTGGTGGCATAGACAATCCCCTGGGGTTCATTGAAGAGCGCGGCGGTGTTGGTGCCATTATTCGTTCCAGAGGTTCCGATCAGCCCGGCCAGCGTTGACAGCGTTTTCGTGCCGGGAACGTACAGGGCAATGCGGTTGTTGACGGAGTCCGCGATATAAACGTTGTTGTTTGGGTCCGTGGCCACGCCGTAAGGCTCGTTCAGGCTGTTGGAAATGACGGTGGACACATACTGGGCTTGAAGCCGGGCCGCCAGAATAGTCATCGCCACCAGGCCGGCGGCCAACAGCTTGCCCGACGGAGAGAAGATTGAACTGTGGATTTTATTATTCATGGCTGTAGGAGGATGCGATAGAATTGCGCATTCCCGTTGTAATTGGTTTGGATGAATTGATAGGTGTAGCCATCGCCCGTGTTCGTGTTGATGGCCGTCCAACTTTGCCCCCCAAGCGCCGGAATGGATTCCAGGATATAAGTTTTGCCCGGCGCCGTCAGCCAGCTCAAGGCGACCCCGCTTCCGCCATTGGTGGAGAAGCCCGCGCCGCCAAACTGGAAGACGGAGTGGGGGTTGGTCGGGTCTGTGCCCGCCAGATACTCCTGCCAGTTGGGCGCCCCGTCCCCATCGGCATCCACATCGTCGCCGGCCTGGGGGCTGGTCAGGCTGCCAAAGAAATGCACCTTCCACTCGTCGGAGGTGATGGACGCCGGTTGCAGCGCGCTCGAAAGCACCCAGGCGCAGCCGGGGAAACTCTCCATCGCGTATTTGGTGGCGCCGTCCGGCGAGCCATCGACGAATGAGAAATGCACGGCATAGGACTGTCCGGCCTGGGCGTTGGCCGGAACTTGAAAGCTTATGGTGCCAATGTAATTGCTGCCTTGCAGCGGCGTTGTGAAATCGTTCAATACCCAGGCGGTGAGGAGGTCATTGGAAGACAAGCGGGAGTCGGGTAGGGACATCGGACTGGGAATGCCCAGGGCCGGGTTGAATTGAGCCTGGCTCACCGGAGGCGCGTTGCCATTTGGCGAAACGATGACCCGGAATTGAAAGCCCGCAAGGCTGCAGCCCGGCAGCACGTTGGCATAGACTGGCAGGGAGCAGGTATTGCCGGGGACCAGATAGGCCACCGTGCCCGCGCCAATCGAAGCCTGGCAAAACCAGACCAATCCGGGCGGGGAACCGGACCCCTGCAGAGCGGCAACAAAGGGATCGCCGGGAAGCCCGCTCCCGGTGGCGAGTGGCACCCCATCCAGATAGCCGCCATTGGTCCAAAACCGCATCCAATTGGGCGTCTCCAAACCCACCGACCGCAGCAGGATTGTATTCCAATCCAGGAAACCAATCACCCCGTCGCCATCCACGCCGCCCACGCCCTGGGTCTGTGGATAAACATCCATGGCGTTAAAGGCATCGCTATACAGGGGCGGAACGCGCACGCCCATGGAAGCATAGATGGCGTTATCGACATCGTCATTGTCCAGAACGCCATCGCCAAACTCCCCCGCGTCGTAGCCATTGGCTGGCGAGGAATCCCCCGCAAGATAGGGCACATCGGCCACAGTCAAGAAGTTGGTCATGGCTCCTATATTTGAGACCGAGCCGGATGGATAGAGCAGGTTGAGATTGTAAGTCTGGCCCACGCTGGCCGTATAGGGAATCTGAAATGTCAACAGCCCCACCACGCCGGAACTCTGCATGTTCAATCCCGATCCGGGGCCGGCGAAAACGAGCAACTCCTGGCCATTATTGGTTGTGGTATAAGAACTGAACTGGAAGCTGACCGGGGCATTGCCCGGCGCGGGGCCGGTAAGCTGGACAAAGTCATTCGACGTTATGGGCAACATGCTCAACGACGATATCGGGGGCGCCCCCCCATTCGGTGTCACCTCAATGAGGAATTGCAGCGACGTGACCACACTGCCGCTTTGCAAATCCAGAACGATTGGCAGATAAGCCGTCGCACCAATCCCCGCGACAGGGCTGTAGGCAAAGCCCAATTGATTCGACGACGAAGACACCAAGCCCGTTTGGAATAAGAGGTTGGAGCCGCGGCTGGTGCCCCCGCTGTTGTACGCCACCGCTTCGAAGTATATCAGCGTGTTGGGCTGCAAGTTGGTCAGCACCTCAGACACCGCGTTGTTGACGTCCAGGTTTGTGGACAGAACCACATTCGTCGTGGTGTTGTAGTTGGTGGGGGAGAGGCCCCAGACATTGGGGGGATTGACGCTCCATTCGAAGAAAACAGTGGTCGGCGAACCATTGGGATTGACGGTTGCATTCAACATCTCGCTAGTCGCTGTGATGGGGGTGGCCTCGTCCGTGACCACTATCGGAAGATTGGTCGAAGAACTGATTGAACTGATGGAAGTCACCGGCGTCAGCCCGCTGCCTGTCACGGCCCGAATGAGATTATAATAAAGCTCCGTCACAAAAAGAGTGCCGTTCGACGCAATGGTAACGCTGACCGGCTCACGGCCCGAAGCGCTGGTGGTGGTGTCTCCCGCCGTGCCGTCCACCCAGCCCGCATACAGCGCCGGGTCGCAACTGCAGCATGTCTTTGTCCAAACGTTGCTGGGCGTGCCGTAAAGTGTCGTGGTATTGTAATTGGTATCGATCAGACGCAAATAGTTATTCATCGTATCGCACACCACCATGCGGCCGTCGCCCGAAGCCGCGATGCCGCGGGGTTGATTGAAGGCGGCAAAATTCGGCGGGCCATTGACAAATCCCGGTCCAAAGCCGCCGGTGACCAGGACCGGGGTGGAACCGTTGTTGGTGGCCACGACATAAATGCCGTCATTGAGAGTATCGCTGACGGCCAGTCGCCCATCCTCCCGCATGGCCAGGCCGGAGGGGGCAAAGGCGTAATTGTTCACCACGGTGCTGTAGGAACCGGAATAGGGCTGGGGAATCCGTATGATAGTGCCGCCGGAACTGTTGGCGAATGAGATGTAAATATTCGTGTTGGCGTCGTTGGCCACGGCTATGGCCGTGGCTGGCGCGGACGAAAAGACGCTGAGCGAAAGAGGCAACACCAGATCCAAATCCGGGAAAGTCCCGGTAACGTTCTCATACTCGGAAAGAGTCGTTGTGGTCAGCACGTAAAGGTTGTTGGCTGAATCAACGGCGACGCCGATCACATTGGGGAACGGATGTTTATTGCTGCCCGAGGCGTATTCATAGGTGATGCTTGAGGTGCGATTGCCCGCCAGGGTGACCTGCTCGACGTCGGCGTTGTTCAGGTCGGCAACCCAAAGGTCGCCCTGCGAATCCAAAGCGGTGGCATACGGTTGGTTGAATTGAGCGTTTGTCCAGGTGTTTCCGGCGGCAAATCCGTAGCTGGGACCGCATTCCTTCCGGACTCCGCCGCCAATGGTTTGGACCGAGACCTGTCCCGGCGAAACCGAAACGAAGGCCAGCAGGGCCAGGCCCGCCAGCCCTCCGCGCCAATGTGGACCAGAGCTTTCGCCGCAGGCTCGATTTGTTTGAATTAGGCTCATAAAAAACGGGTCAGGGTTGATAGGAGGGGGTTACCGTTGTGTTCGGTTTGGTCCAATCGTATGGCTTGGCGCTGTCCCAAGCGCCTTCCTCGACGGATGGCGAGAAGTCCTTTTTTTTCAAAAACTGCGTATGGCCCTCTTGAAAATCGCTCTCGCGAATAATGGTGGGTGTGACAAAAATCAAAAGATTATCCTTGTTGTGGGTTTTACTGCTGCTGCGGAAAAGGTTGCCAATGCCCGGCAGATCACCAAAGAACGGCACTTTGGTGGCGCTGTTGAGAGTATTATCAATTTCCACTCCGCCCAGCACCAGGGTGTAGCCGCTGGGCACGGCGGCTTGGGTCGTAATCCTGCGCCGGTCAAAAATGGGGGAGGTGCTGACCTGCCCATCGAGAGTCTCTTTGGCTTCCTGCGCATCCAGTGAGGAGATTTCGGGCCTCACGTCCATCAGCACGTTGGTGAGGCCGGCAATGTGCGGGATCACGGTCAGTTTGACGCCCACTTCATTGAGGACGGTGCCTTCCACTTTCTTATCGTAATTGGGCAGGACGGTGGCAAGGCCCTGGGAGGCGCCGGCGGCCGGGGCGCTCTGCTGCTGTTCAAATATGGGAATATTCTGCACGGACATGATTTCAGTCTGGACCCCGTCCAGCGCGACCGTGCGCGGAAGGGAAAGCGACCTGGTGTCGGCATCGGTGTTGAGAAACGCCAGCACCGCCGAGACTCCATCGGCGCTCAGAAAGGCCGTGGATGGACTGAAGCCGTGAGCCGTGTTCATCGAAATGCCGCCGCCCTGCGAGGGCGATCCAAGAATCGTGGTCGTCAGAGCGGAGAGGTTGGTCGTCGTAGAAACCAACCCGCCACCTGAGCTGGTGGCAATGGTTGTGCCGCCCGGCAACGTCGTCGTTCCGGCTACCACGGGGCTGGTGTAGCTCATATTGCTGGCCCCAATGGTTCCCGAGGTCAGGCCGTTGCCGAAGCTGACATGCTGGGCGGCCAGTGTGCCGGTCCAATCAACTCCTTTGGCCGAATTGATGTCCTTGGTTGTTTCAACGATTTTGGCCTCGATCAACACCTGGCGCGTGGAGGTGTCCAACCTGGTGATGAGCGCCTCAACGCCGGGCAGTTCTCTTTCGGTTGTCCGGATGATCAATTTGTGGGTGCGCGAGTCGCTGATGATCGAACTGCGGGGGGACAACGTGGGTTGAACTTCGGTGAGGATATTGGTCGGATTGCTGTACTCCAACTGAATGACGGCGGTCACCAAAGGTTCCAGGGCGGTGGGGTCTTTGGCCGTGATGCGCCCGATGGGGCTGCGGGGATCCATGACCAATTGCCAGCCCCAATTATCCAACAGCGAGGTCAGGGCCTGCTTGGCCGTCACCTTTTTCCATTTTTCCGTTATGGTGGGCGGCGTAATCGGAATGGAACGGCCATCGGGGCCGACCGTATTAAGGAGCCTTGGGTCAAATTGAATGTTGAGTCCGGCCTGGAGGGCCAGCGCCCGGACCGCGTCCGGCAAAGGGATGCCGTCAAAGGTCACCAAATCAAGGATTTCGTCGCCAAGCTCATTTGTCAGGGAGACGACCTGCACGGCGGGCTGCTCGGTGCCCGTGCCATGCGCGACGACGGCTGCTTCGGGTGGTTTGGCCAGGATGTCGCCCGGACCGGATGGAGGAGTCACGGCGGGCGCGGGAGCGGTTGGAGCGGGCGCGGTGGGGGTGGCGGGTGTTTGGGCGACGGCTGCCAGGCAGGGCGCGAGGACAACCACAATGAGCGCAAATATATTCTCGGTTTTCATAGGGCTAAAACGGTCTCGATTATTTGCTGGAAGGAGTTCATGTTCATGTTGCGTCAATTCTTTTTTTGCTCCATTATTAATCTTTTGGGTCCGGCTTCCCCCGCCACCTGGATCAGCACATAGTTGCTGCCGACTTCGATGCACCGGACCCGCACGTGGCCGTTGGGGACGCGGACCGGTTGCTCTTCCCCCGCCTCAAAAATCTCATTGTTGATCACCGCCTGGCTGTGCTTGCTGGTGCGGATAATTGCCTTCACCACAAGCACCGGTTCCACGTGCGCATTTGCATTGGCCTCGGCAGAGGCCTCGGGCGCCGGATCGCGGCGGTGGGAAGCGGGGAAAAACGGGTCCTTGCCTTTTTGCGGAGGCAGATCCTCAAAAACAGAAGCGTATTGGTCGGAAAGATTGGTCTGCGCAACCGCCCCGGCCTTCGTTTTGGGGGCCTCGGTCTTGGGCTTGGACGGCGCTGGCGGCGGAGCCTTCGGGCCGCATCCTGCCGCGATCAAAAGCGCCAAGAACAGCCCGCACAGGGCAGGAACCTGTGCGCCGCGCCGGCATATTGTGGAGAAATTCATTTTATGTCCGGTCCGCTGCTGGCGACAGGCGCGACCAGGTCAAAGGTGACACTCAGTTTTTCCGCTTCCAGGCCCGGTCCGGAATTGACCGAGAGGTTCAGGTTCTGAAAGCGAAAATAGGGGAAGGCATTCTCGAAATCGGCGAAGAACTTGCCGAAGTCATGGTAATATCCCGTGCCCTTGAGATGAAAGGTGGCCCAGCGGTAGGGAAATTTCGGGATGATCCCCGCATTGCTGATTTCAGGCTGGCTGTAGGTGTCAATACTGACCCCCTTGCGCGACTGGATGAAGCTGTTCATCGTGTTGATCAGCCAGGCATAGGCGTCCCGATCCGGCGCCAGCCCCGCTTCGCGCCTGGCCAGAAGCTCAGTGCGGCTTTGCAACGTCCCGCTGATCTCATCTTCCTGGCGCATCAAGGCCTCCGCGTCATGGAGTTTTTTCCGCATCTCCGCGGATTTCCGCCGCGTGGCGGCCAGTTCACTCTGCATGGCGGTGACGCCGAAGTACCACAAAACCGCCATGAGCGCGACAGTGCCCACGGCAATGCCAATCAATTGATCGCGCTGGGCTTTGGAAAGTTTATTCACTGCGGCGCGCCTCCGGAAAATGCGATGCCAGCGTAAAGGTGACAAATTGTTTGTTCGGATCCACCGGGTCCACCGTGAGCGGACCGAGCACTCCATCCATGACAAAGCCATCGCGCCTCTGCAGGCGGCTGGCAAAGAAGTCAAAAGTGCAAAGACTCTCCTTGAACTTGGTGTAGTTCTGGTCGTTGGGCCTCAGGTCTTTGGCCTCGATGCTCAGGCTGACTTTCTCGATCATCGCCCCCGGAATGTGCTTGTGGCTGGAACCGCTGCCAATGTCGCGGCCCTCTTCCTTGACATAGACCTGTTCGCCCCGCAGCCGCGTGACCTGGACTTGATCGACCATGGTTTTTTGCAGGGCATTGAGAACCGGCGCCCACAGGAAGCGATTGGTGGACAAATAATCCAATTGCGCCAATTTCCGCTCCACTTCCCCGATTTTGGCCTGCTCATTGGTCACGGCGGAGTATTTGGCCATCTTGCTTTTCCAGTCCGCTTCGATGTTGTTGTAGCTGTGTTTCTCGAAAGAGATGTCCAGTTGCAGCTTGGCGATCCAAAGAACGACCACGCAAACCAAAAAGCTGCCGATCCATATCCCGCGCTTGACCGGGTTTTTCCGCCGCATTTCCGCGGCGGCTTGAGCCTCGGCCAGTAGATTGATTCGTATCGGCATAGTTTCAGGACGAACTAAAAGTCCGGCGCCGGACAGCCCCGGCATCCGACATCCCCCCGGCCCCTGCTCCGGCGCGGCCCGCCCGTTTTCCGGACACAGGGCGGCCCCGCGGCGCTCACCGCTTGCGCTTGCAAAATGAACAAAAAAGACAGCATGGCTAAGACCTCCTCACTTATAGTCAATTCTCGCAAACAAATGCAAGTGGCAACTGCCTTTCAAGGCTCCGCCTTGGCCGGTTCCGCATCCGGGTCCTTGGTGGATTCCTCTTTTTCCTTTTCCTCCGCCGCTTCTGACGCTTCCGGCGATTCCGTCAATTTCATTGCGCCGGCAAACAATCCCGTGAACAGTCCGCCGCTTAAAAGGGTGTTGCGGAAGAACTGCCACGTGGGCGGATATGAAGGCAGGCCGGTGGTCAGCGCCTGTATCCATCCCGCCAGGGTTTTCGCATAGGGCAAATGGACCCACGCCCCCGTGTTCGTCACGATGTAAAACAGCAGCGCCCCGATCAATCCGCCCCCCGCCAGCATCCACCACGGTCTTTTTGCGCCAAAGACCCGGCCCAAACCGATCAGCCCCGCATAAGCCAGATAATTGGGCGCCTGTTCGAGAATGAAGCGCCCCGGAGAAAAGTCGCCATGAGGGTAAAAGATTAAACTGATCAAGAGGTCGCTCCCCGCCAGCACACACAAGGGAATGATCCACCCCAGCCGCCCCGGCAAATAAAGGCCCGCGCAAAAGACGATGGCGTAAGCCGCGCTGAAGTTGGGCGGCATCAATCCGGGCCACCGGCTCAACGCGAACACCACGATCAGCAGCACCGGCCAGACAAGTTTTTTGTTCACGGCCCGATCATACTCCACACCTTGACGATGACAAGCCTTCCATTTGCAGTCCAAAAAAATCTGAAGTCCATCTTGGAAATTCTCAAAAAAGCCTTTCATTTTGAAACCGCGAACCCCGAATGCATTCGGGGTTGATTTTCTCAAGAAAATCCGCCCTTGGCGCGCCATCTCGTCCCGCCATAGCCAGGCGACGGCGGAAGCCTGCCCCGGCGACGGCGGGCCGGAAAAAACCGTGAAATTTTCAGCATTTTGCATATTCACAACATGTTGTCAACAAGGCGCTTGCAAATATGAAACGGCCTTGGAGTATTTTAAACAAAATGTAGCCGTATTCTGTTCAATCTCGGGGAGCGCGGGCGTCTCGCCCGCTTCCGTTGGCGTCTCGCCGACGGATTTATGAACAATACTTCCGTGACACTACACTGGCATTTCCCTCTGGATTCGCCGCAACGAGGGGCCTGGCTTCCGCAAATCGTGCTCCCAAATTCGCACCACCCGCCACCCCTTCCGGCGCAATGTCCGGTTGACCAGGCGATCCCGAAGCTTGTTGGCCGTCAGTTTGCGTTTCCAGAAGGCGCGATGGGTTGCCGGGACAGCGGAGTGTTTGGGGCAGCCATGCCAGAAACAGCCATCAACGAACACCGCCACCCTGGCTTTTGGGAAGACAAAATCCGGCCGGCCAAAAACGGGCTGATGCCGCCGCCAGCCGGAGAGGCCATGCCGTCGGAAGAGCCGCATCAGGGCCAGTTCGGTTTCCTTGTTGCCGCGCGAACGGATGCGGGCCATGACCTCCGACCGCTTGGCTTTGGAGAAAACGTCAGGCATGGTGGAAGAAAGGCAGAATTAAGAATTAAGAATTAAGAAGTCCCGCCATCTTGTCCGCCGTAGTTTCGACGAAGGCGGAGGCTTCTGAGCGACGGCGGCTCAAAACTCCGGCTGTGCTGGCAGAAAACGTCAGGCATGGTTCTTTGCCCGGCAGACATAGCTGCCCCGATTCTTCGATCCCTGCAAGAAAGCTTTGTTCCATACTAGAACAACACTTCCAAGGGCGAACCTGGTAGCCTGGTCGAGCAATGGGACAAGTTGGCCAGAATCTAGTCGGCGAACGCGTGAAGGAAGCGCGCGGAAACGCGCAGCCCCCAATTACGCAGGAAGAACTTTCCAAGAGATTGGCGAAGCTCAGCGTTTCGATTGACCGGGCTGGCGTCGCGAAGATTGAAACCGGGATTCGCGGCGTTCTCGACTTCGAGCTTGTGGCGCTCGCCAAAGCTCTGGGTGTCAAAGTGACGTGGTTGCTTGGGGTAAAGGAGTAGAGGACATGGCGGCCTTCTACCGAGCTACGCTTGAGGACTTTCTCGCTCATTCTCCCGTTGAAATTCTTGGCTCGCTTCTGCGTTCCTACCAGCACAATGAATTGCAGAAGCGACAGACCAAGGCGTGGGAGATAGAGATTCAAGTCCTGAAGTCTGCTTGCGGCGAACTTGTGCGTCATACTCCGGCTACGGCAAAATGGTCACTCCTTTTGGAGTATCCAATTCCCCGTCGGCACAAACGGCTTGATGCTGTGGTGCTCGCTGGGGATGTGATCTTTTGCCTCGAATTCAAGACCGCAGACAAAGCACACAGCCTGCAACCACGGCGGCAAGCCGAAGACTACGCGCTAGACCTTCGCGATTTTCACGAAGCGAGCCGTGACCGTCGCCTTGTGCCGGTTGTCGTGGTGCCAAAAGCTCCACCCGCGAAGGACTCCAGCGTCCAGATTTCCACGGATGTTGTGCGCGACGTAAGGCAGGCCAACGCTTCTGATCTTGCTGCAATTCTTCTCGCAGCATTCGACACCGAGCATCGCGTGGACGCCGTGCAGATTGATCCGGCAGCATGGGACAACTCTCCGTACCGTCCCGTGCCAACCATCATAGAAGCGGCCGAGGCTTTGTTTGCCGGACACAACGTCTGCGAGATCGCGCACTCGCACGCTGGCGCAACGAACCTGACCATTGCATCTGACCGTCTTGTAGAAATCATCCAGCAGGCACAAAGGCATTCGGGAAAAGTCATCTGCTTCGTGACAGGTGTTCCCGGCGCTGGCAAAACACTCGCGGGGCTGAACATCGTCCACAACCCAGCCTTGCGGCGGGAAGGGCGTCCAGCCGGAGTTTTTCTTTCCGGCAACGGCCCACTGGTGAAGATCGTGTCTGCTGCGATTGCTCGCGATCACAAGCGCCGCGTCCGCGATTCTGGAGGGGAGCGCACAGTTGGAACGTTCATCCAGAATGTCCATGTCTTCGTTCGTGAAGGACTGGAGAAGGCCGATAAGCCACCGGTCGAGAAAGTGGTTGTATTTGACGAAGCCCAGCGTGCCTGGAACGCCGATCAAAACCGGAAGAAGAACGGGCTGGAGATTTCCGAACCGGAGACGATGCTATCCATTATGGATCGCCATCAAGACTGGGCGGTTCTCGTCGCGCTGGTCGGAGGCGGCCAAGAAATCCACAACGGCGAAGCTGGTTTGGCAGAGTGGGGCAGAACACTGCGCGAAAAGTTTCCGAAGTGGAAGGTCGCAGTCTCACCGAAAACGCTCGAACACGATGCCAGCAACGCTGGCTATCGTCTTTTTGCCGATGAAAACTCCGGCTCGTTGGCGATTCAGTCGGAACCATCGCTTCACTTAGAGGTAAATCTTCGATCGTTCCGCGCCCGAAAATTTGCCGAGTGGGTTGACGCCGCTCTGGCGGGCGACGCTGCGAAAGCAGCAGCGATAGTTCCCGACCTGCGGGATTTCCCGTTCGCACTCACTCGCTCGCTGGCAACTGCTCGCCAATGGTTGCGCGAACACGCACGCGGCCAGCAACGTGCCGGGTTGGTAGCAAGTTCAAGCGCGTTGCGCTTTCGTGCCGACGGCCTCGAATTATCGTCAGGCTTTCGGCAAGGTAATCGCGACATGTTTGTGCATTGGTTTCTGGCTCACCCTCCGGACGTTCGTTCCTCGAATCAACTGGAAGTCGCCGCATCAGAGTTTGAATGCCAAGGGTTGGAACTCGACTGGGTCGGCCTTTGTTGGGGCGGCGATTTTTCTTTCGATGCAGCAAGCAGCGGCTGGACGTATAGGTATTTCAGTGGCACACGCTGGGGCAATTTGAAAAATGAAATTGACCGGCAATATCTCCTCAACACCTACCGCGTCCTGCTCACACGCGCCCGGCGAGGATTGCTTCTCTGGATTCCACAAGGTGACATTTCAGATGAAACACGTTTGCCCTTCTACTTTGATTCAACCGCAGATTATTTCGTTCGTTGCGGATTAGCTGCGATTTGATGATTGCGCAGCGAAACGGAAGATTATTTCAGCCAATCAGTTTTCCGCAATCCCGAAACCAGAGACATATTTCCAACGTTTAAAGAACGTTCTAGCGCACGTTGGCATGGCATTTCAAAAAGTCTGCCAATTGACGAAGGATTTCCCGAAAAACTCGGGTCTGCACGCCCTGCCCAAGAATTTCGATGGCGGTGGCATAATGGTCGCAATCAATCTTGCAGCCCATTAACCGCTCAACTTCCTCCTTGTGCAGCAACCGCAAGCCCGATGGGGTTTCCACAAAAGGGCCGATGTTGATTTTATGATAAGAGCGAACTATGGTCGGCACTCTTCTTGATTCGTTGTTGATCGTCGTAAAACCGAATCCATGTCCGAGTTTTGCGTGACGCTTATTATGCCGGCGCAACGCTTCAATGCTTCCAGCAATCCGCTCGACCTCAATTCGGTCCGAGTCTGCCGGGGCGTCGAGAAACGGGCCGATGCCTCCTGTAAACGGGGTTCGCGGTGAGCGGATTTGAAAACCCGGCTTCAATGTTGCCACCATGATCCATCGCTTTCGGTCCTGCGGCTCGTTCCATTCGTTCCACGGGTCAACGATGGTTTCGGCGATCGAGTAGCCGATTCGTTGCAGATGATGCGCGAGGCTAGAACAGGCAAGCGAGTTTGCGAATGCGGGCACGTTTTCAAAGACGCAAGCCGATGGCAGATGATGCGCCACCATTTCCGCGATGCTTAGATACAGGTCGCCGGTGTCGCCGGTTTCGGGTTTTCCAGCCAGAGATTTTTTCGCCCGGCCGAGGGTTGAGTGGCTTGTGCATGGGATTGAGGCGACCAGAACCTCATGCAAAGGCAACTCTGTCGCGTGAATGCGCCGAACGTCCGCTTGATAGAGCACCGCGCCGGGGTGTCCCTGTTGCCACACGTCCGCGTACTTCGGCTCGAGTTCAATGCCCGCGATCAGTTCGAAATCATCGCTGGTGGCAATGGCGGCGGATAAAGTTCCGCCACCACAAAACACCTCGATGGTTTTAAATGGCGGCTTGGCTCTGAGACTGCGGCGGATATGAAATCCGCGGGCCGAAGGCACGACATCAATCCGCTTGAAAGCAGCCGTCACTTTGATTTCCAGAAAACCGTCCAAAGGCGACAGCAGGGATCGGTGGGCAATGTCAATGATCGGTCTTTCCCGACGCGCTTCCATTCGCTTTGAAACGTGATTGTTGGAGAGGGCCGCAGGCCGCAATAGAATTCCGTTCATGCGTGGTTCGACCGAGAATGGGGTTCCGGGAGAAAACCCCAACGTTTCCAATCTTCGCGACTCCAACCAGAATCTCGGACTCTGCCGAATCTCACCTAACTTCTGAAATGAAATGAGTTTCATAATGTAATCAGTCAAAGCGCCGCGACAGGGCAAGTCTATGGACGATCAGTCAAGTTGTTTCCGCCGTCGCTCCGCCAAGCGGAGCTTCCGCCTTCGTTAAAACTATGGCGGGACGAGTTGGCGCGACAAGTTGGCCGGACGGGAATGTTATGCCAGAATGCGGGGCGGCGGTCTGCGGCCTATCGGCTACAAGATGGAAAGGCGGGAAGAGAAGGCGGCCCGTCCTCCGTCCCGAATCCATCGGGACTACGGAGGCTGGAAAGGCGGAACGGGGGAGTGGAACCAACCGATGATTGAAATGGATGGCTAAATTTAGCCATTTTCTCGCTGAGTCAACGGAAAGCCGCTACATGTTACGGGTCTGTTGCGGGTCGTGTTGCGGGCTAAGTCGTTGATTATCAACACTTTCGGTGTTTCCCGGTTCCTCGCTGTTTTCGGTGGAATAGAAATGCGGCAAGTGTCGCTTGGATTCTGGCCTCCACGCCGCCCTTGCCATGAGCGGACGCGGTGGGTGTGACGCCAGGGTGCTACAGGTGCTACAAATAAGCCCAATTGTAGCACCCTTGTAGCACCCTAAGTCATTGATAATCAACGTTTGTAGCACTGTAGCGGGGGGGTGGGGGGGTACAGAATCCCGGTCACTTCAGCCGTGCGCTGCGCTCCTTCGCTCCGGCTGGCCGCTCCAATTTGGTGCCGCAGAAGGCTTTTAATGAAACTCTATTCCACCGAAAACAGCGAAGAACCTGTTGCGGGTTTTCCCGATCTATCTATCAATCTCGCCTTTCTCCAGTTTCTTTTCTTCGCGTTTGTGCTCCGCCATTTCCTCGGCAAACGGCATTTCGCCCGGTTTGCGTTTCAGGATGCCGCGCAGCCGGCGGATGCTGACGGCGCTTGCGCCCTGCGCATATTTGCCGCGAACGCCACAGGAAAAATCGTATTCCGGCCGCATTTCGGGTTCCGATGCTTTTTCAGGTGTTTTCTTCACAGACGGCATCATCGGGGTTGTTCCAGAATTCAAAAGCGGGTTCTGCCAACCGTGACCACGCCAAATCGTCCAGCGAGACCTTCAAATGTTGCGGGAGGATCCGGAGCAACTCGACCTGTTCCTTTACATCCAGTTTGTCAATGGCCTCGCTGATTTCGGCTATAGTACTCATGTCGAAACCTTATCGCCACCTGACAGCGAAAGCAAGGGGCCTTGGCGAAGGAGGGTCACCGGCTGTCTGCCGACAGCCGCTACGCGGGTCTGACGGGCAGGACTGGTTTGACGGACGGGACGGGTCTGTATAAGGCGGGGAAAATGAGCTTGAAAATAAGGCTTGCATTGTCCGGCCCAATGGGCCAGTGTTCGCCCAGCTTTAGATTGCGTTGTCGAATTCCCACATGGTGGATCTATCAAGTGAACGCTGTTCAGTGATGATTTGAAACCCGATGACCGGGAACAGTTCCGGGAAGCAGCAAGCGAGTCTAAAATCACGAGTCAGAAATGAATACAAAATTGTATGTCGGGAATCTATCCTTCGACACAACCGAAAATGATCTCCAGGATCTTTTCGCGGCCCACGGGCCTGTCTCCGAAGTCAACCTTATCACCGATCGCATGAGCGGTCGTTCGCGCGGCTTCGCTTTTGTCACCATGGGCACCCCCGAAGGCGCCCAGGCCGCCATCGCGGCTTTGGCCGGCAAGGAAATCGGCGGCCGCGCCCTGACGGTCAATGAGGCTCGTCCCCGCGAGGATCGCGGTCCTTCCGAGGGCGGACGAGGCGGCGGCCAGCGTCGCCAGTACTCCCGCCGGTAATCCGCTGGCGCGTTGACGCGCCATGGGATACTACAAATAGGACGCTCCTACGGAGCGTGGGGCCGTTGCGAATAGTGCAGTTCCATGCTGGGAATGGTATCATTCCCGTAGGAGCCGACGTAAGGAGGCTCAAATTTGCTCAAAAACAATGCCTCAAGCAGAGACTCCTTACGTCGTCTCCTGCATTTAAACTTGTCGTGTGGTCCACGGCGGGGCGGCGGGCAAACTGGCCTCAAATTCCGCGGCCAGCCGGTTTTCAAACTCTCCGGCAAATCGGCCGGCAAAGAAACGCGGCAACGGATGGGAGGGGTCCGACGGATGGGAGGGGTCCATGTTGGTCACGGAGGCCGCGGCTCAAACGGTGTAACTGCCGGAGGCGGCGCTGCCGCCGTGGCCGGTCCAATTGCTGTGAAAGAATTGCCCGCGCGGCTGGTCAACGCGCTCGTAAGTGTGCGCGCCGAAATAATCGCGCTGCGCCTGGAGCAGATTGGCCGGCAGCCAGGCGCTGCGGTAGCCGTCGAAAAAGTTCAGGGCCGTCGAGAAGGCCGGACACGGGATGCCCTTGCGCGCGGCCAGGGCGACCACCTTGCGCCAGGAACGCTGGCATTTTTTGATTTCGCCGCGGAAAAATTTGTCCAGGAGCAAATTGGGCAGGTTGGGATTGAGATCGAAAGCCTCCTTTATTTTGCCCAGGAACCGGCTGCGGATGATGCAGCCGCCGCGCCACATCAAGGCCACGCCGCCGTAATTCAAATTCCAATTGTATTCCCTGGCCGCGGCGCGCATGAGCATGCAGCCCTGGGCGTAGGAAACAATTTTTGACGCATACAAGGCCAGGCGGATGTCCTCGATGAGCGCCGCCCGCTCTCCGGCGATGGCGCGGCGCGGCCCTTTCAATTTCCGGGCCGCCGCCACCCGGTCCTCTTTGAGCGCCGAAAGACAGCGCGCATAAACCGCCTCGGTGATGAGGGTGATGGGAATGCCCAATTCACTGGAACTGACGACCGTCCATTTGCCCGTGCCCTTTTGCCCCGCCGCATCCAGAATCTTGTCCAGCAACGGCTGGCCGTCGGCGTCTTTGAAAGCCAGAATGTTGGCCGTGATCTCGATCAAATAAGAATCCAGCTCCGTTTTGTTCCAGGCGGCAAAGATGGGCTGCATTTCCGCCGCCGTCATCCCCAGGCCCTCCTTCATCAACTGATAGGCCTCGCCGACCAACTGCATGTCGCCGTATTCGATGCCGTTATGCACCATTTTGACGTAATGGCCCGCGCCATTCTCCCCCACCCAGTCGCAACACGGCACATTCCCGTCCACCTTCGCCGCAATCGCCTGAAAAATATCCTTGACATGAGGCCAGGCCGCCGTGGAGCCGCCCGGCATGATGGACGGGCCGCGCCGCGCCCCCTCCTCCCCGCCCGAAACCCCCGTGCCGATGAACCAAAACCCTTTCGCCTCCAGCTCCCGGGTGCGGCGGATGGTATCCTGGAAAAGGGAATTGCCGCCATCAATGATGATGTCGCCCTGTTCGAGGAGCGGCAGAATTTCCGCGATTAATTCATCCACCGCCCCGCCCGCCTTGACCATGAGCATGACCCGGCGCGGCCGCTTGAGCAGCGCGATGAATTCCGCGATGGAATGGGCGCCGATGACTTTGGTCCCCCTGGCTTCGCCCTGGAGGAAAGCATCGACCCTGGCCACCGTGCGATTAAAGACGGCCACGGTAAAGCCGTGATCGTTCATATTGAGGACGAGATTTTGGCCCATGACAGCCAAACCGATCAAACCGATGTCCGCCTGTGCTTGCATGAAAAAGGATGTGTTGCGCGTTCTGTGATAGAATTTAAGATTAAGATCAGGATTAAGATTAAGATTAAGAGCCAGAAACCGCCACCCAAAAATTCAAAGGCGCCCACGCGCGGGGTTTACGGGACTTTGCGTTTGAGAAGGATCATGACGCAGTGGGCCATGTCTTCCCTGCCCAGCGGCTCCTGCCATCGGAAGTGTCTGCCGTCGGAAAGGCAGCCGCCAACGAGATCATATTTCTCGACGAGCAGTTTTTTAAGGAAATCAAGAAAGTCGGGCGGGGTGCCGGGCTGGCTGGCCCAGCTTGAGCCGAAGCGCACGAGCACGATGGCCGCCGGGGGGCGTTGCTGGAGATCGTGAATCGCTTCGGCCTGGTAGCCTTTGGCCAGCGGGGTGGGGATCATGAGCGGATAGGCGATGTCGAATCGCGTGGGGCTGAACCGGTGCGCGTAGCACAGAATCTGGGGTTCGGAACCCGCCACGTAAACGAGGTCACCGGCGGCGGTGATTTGCCTCAGTCGCGCGGCAACCAAAGGTGATTCAACAAACGTCTTCCACGGGCCCAATCTGTCCGCGGCGAATTGTTGCCGGGTGCGGACCAACCAGCGGGCGTCGGGCGCGAGCACGGCGAGCAGGACGATGCCCGTGAACACTGGTCGCAGCCAATGCAGGGGTTGGGAAGCCTTGTCGGCGACCCAGCCGGCAAAACCGCGCAGCGCCACGGCGGCAAGCAGCGCCCAGAACGGCATGATGGCAATGTAATAGTGCCCGAAAAGGCTGCCGGCGGTCACCAGCCAGGCCAGGAAGAACAGCATGGCCCAAAACCACACCCGCCGCTCCGGTTTGAAGACCAGAAGACAGGGCACCAGAAAGAGCATCCACCAAAAGCGCCAAAATTGCCCCAGCATCCGCCAGAAATTGGCCATCCCGAAGATGGGCGTGGCGGCGTAAAAGCGGTTGAAAACAACGGTGCATTCCCAAAGCTTTTTGCCGCCGTCGCGCAGCAAAAATGGCGCAAGCACAATCGCGGCAGCGACGGTCCCCCCCGACAGCGCCGCCAGCCAGTGTCCGGCGATGGCGCGCGGACGGTTGCCGCCGCGCCACTCCTCAAAGGACCATGCGGCAAAGACCAACGCCAGCAACGGAAAGGCGGTGTATTTGTAGCAGAGCGTGATCGCAGCGAGGATGCCGGCCGCCAGCCAATGCGCCGCTCCCCCTTTGCAGTGCCGGCTGCGAACGTAAACAGCGGCCGTAGCCAGCAACGGCAGGAGCAGGAACATCTCGGTGTTGGCCAGGAATTCGTCGAGTTCGGGCAGGAGGATCATGGGCGTCATCAACCACATGGCCGGCAAGGCCGCGCCGGGACCGAATTCGCGGCGGGCGATATAGCCGAGCAGGACGGTGGCCAGCGCCGCAAACACACCCGCCAGGATACGCGGGGCCCAGAAGACATCCGGGGCGAGGAGGCCGGCCAGGGCGTAGCTGTAGGCGATCATCGGGGGTTTTTGCAGGAAGGAATGCTCGTAGGGCAAGCCGCCGCTGATCAGAAGCTGGGCGGCATAGGCGTATTCGCCTTCGTCGCGGTTGAGGGGGGCGTCGAAGTTGTTCCATCGCAGCAGGACGAACAGGAAGGCGAGGCCGAGAATGCCCAGCCACAAAGCGGGGTTGAAGCTCTTGCAGGTGTCGTCGCAGGCGTCGGTCGTCACTGGCCAAGTGTCGGAGCATATCGGGCGGGTTTCGAGTTAAAAAAGCGACTGTCCGCGACATCTGGAAGCGCGAATGTTGACCGCCTTTTCGCCGGGGATTATCCTGCCGCCATGAAGCGCTTCTGTTTTCCATTTGCTCCCATCTGTTTGATGGCTGGCACGGCCCTCGTTCTTTTCGCAGGTTTGGCCGGGATGGCATCCTTCGCCGCGCCGATTGAAAAGATTTCTCCGGTCATTGCGTTGAAAGCGGAACCTTTCCCGCTGGACGACGTGCGCTTGCTCGAGGGGCCGTTCCGCGACGCCATGCTGCGGGACAAGAGTTATCTGTTGAGCCTGGATGCCGACCGGTTGCTGCACAATTTTCGCGTGACGGCTGGTTTGCCGTCATGGGCGGAGCCGCTCGGCGGCTGGGAGGGCACGAATTGTGAACTGCGCGGGCATTGCGTCGGCCATTATCTTTCGGCCTGCGCGCTCATGTACGCGAGCACGGGCGACGCGGCATTGAAAAAGCGGACGGATTATCTGGTGGCTGAACTGGCCAAATGCCAGGAGGCGATGCCGGGGCAAGGTTTTAACAAAGGCTTCCTTTCCGCGTATCCGGAATCTCTCTTTGACCGGGTGGACCGGGGGCAAAGGGTCTGGGCGCCTTATTATACGCTGCACAAGATCATGGCGGGCCTGTTGGACGCCTGCCAGTGCTGCGGCAACTCGCAGGCGCTCGACGTGCTCACGCGCATGGCGGACTGGCTGAAGCTCCGCATCGGCCGGCTCTCCACCGCCCAGATGCAGCGCGCCTTGGGCAACGAACACGGCGGCATGAACGAAGTACTGGCCAACCTTTACGCGGTCACCGGCAATCCCGATCATCTCAAGCTGGCGCAGGCCTTCAACCACGAGAAGGTGTTCGCGCCTCTGGCGGCGGGCGAAGACAAACTGGACGGCCTGCACGCCAACACGCAGATTCCGAAAATCACCGGCGCGGCGCGCGAATATGAGCTCACGGGCGACCAGCGGTTTCATGACCTCGCCGAATTCTTCTGGCAACGCGTGGCCTTGAACCGCTCCTACGTCATCGGCGGGGACAGCGACAGGGAGCATTTCTTCCCCAGCAACGATTTCTCCAAACACCTTTCCCCGGAGACAGCGGAGACGTGCAATACCTACAACATGCTCAAACTGACGCGGCATTTGTTTGAATGGGAACCGTCAGCGAAACTGATGGATTTCTACGAACGGGGGCTTTACAACCAGATCCTCGCCTCGCAAGACCCTGAGAGCGGCATGATGACTTATTTCGTTCCGCTGCAGACGGGGCGTTTCAAAACCTACTCGACGCCACTACAATCCTTCTGGTGCTGTGTCGGGACCGGGATGGAGAACCATGCCAAGTACGGCGACACCATTTATTTTCACGGCAGGGACGCGCTTTACGTGAACCTGTTCATCCCGTCGGAACTTCATTGGACGGACAAAGGAGTGGCGGTGCGGCAGGAAACGAAATTTCCCGAAGAGGAAACGACAACATTGACCTTTGACTGCGCTTCGCCCGCGAAGTTTGCGCTCCACATCCGCCGCCCGGCCTGGGCCGGGGCAATGACGGTGCGGGTCAATGGCCGGAAACAAAAAGTGATGACCGGGCCGGGGTCGTATCTCACCATCGAGCGCGTCTGGCGCAAGCAGGACAAAGTCGAAGTGCGCCTGCCCATGCGCTTGCATCTGGAAACGTTGCCCGGCGACGCCAGTCACATCGCCTTTCTCTACGGCCCGGTGGCGCTGGCGGGCAAATTGGGCGTCGAGGGCCTGCCGCCGAATGGACAACAGGCGCGAAACCAATTGGACTTCGCCAAATGGCCGGTGCCCGAATCCCCGGCTTTGCCCTGTAAACCGGACCGGGCGCTGGCCCGGGTCAAGGCAGTCAAAGGCAGGCCTCTCACGTTCCAACTGAGAACAACGGAGGGCCGCGACATTCTTCTGGTTCCATTCTACCAACTGCACCATGAGCGTTATGCGGTGTATTGGAACAAAATGGATTGATTTCCGGCGTTGATCCGTTCTAGCCTCGTGGCCGGTTCAATAAACATATTTTTAAATCTTATGGCCCAAACATGCTTCCATCCCAGTATCGAAGGCGCGCAACACGGCGCGAAAACTCTCACCGCTTTTTTGGATTACGCCAGGGCCGCCGGCGCCACCGGCGCCCAGCCGTCCAATTACATGCTCCAGGACGGCGCGAAATTCAAAACCCCCGCCGAAATCAAGCAGGCGTTCGCCTCGCGCGGCCTGAGTTTCGACGGCATCTCGGCCCATTGCCCATTTTGGGTCCACACCACCGCCTGGACGGAAAGCCCGACCGTCCGTCCGTTTCTGCCGCCCGATATCGCCAAAAAATCCGCCGCTGAAATCGAGAACTGGAGCGAGACTTACCTGCTGGGCCTGTTGGATTTGGCGGCGGCCGTCAACGTCAGGATCCTGCCCATGTTCTGGGGCGTCGTTTTCGGCTGGGAAGTGGCCACCGGCTACCCGTGGGGGTTTTGGAAGGGGGCGGATTACGACCTGGTGCAAAGCGGCCAGGAACGGTTTGTCAAGAAAACGGCCCAAATTCGCGCGCACGCCCAAAAGCTCGGCATCATTCTCGCGCACGAGATTCATCCCGGAACAGCCGCCATGTGCGCCGACGATTTCAACCGCCTGGCGCAGATCTGCGACGGCGACAAATGCCTGGGCGTCAACGCCGATCCGTCGCACTGCTGGGAGGGGGAAAGCTGGGAAACCCGTTTCCTGAAAGTGGCCCCGCGCATTTACGCCTGCCACGTCAAGAATTTTGTCGTCCGGCCCAATTTCCCGTTGCGCATGATGGAAAGCGGCTGGCAAAAGCGGGCCATGCAATTTGTTGATATCGGCTCCGGCGATTTGAACCTGACGCGCTACGCGGAATTGATGATGCACTGCGGCTACCCGCAACGTTACTGCGCGATCATGGGCGCGCGCACCGCGCCCCTGGTGGTCGAGGCCGAGAGCGCCTATCGGGACCTGGACACGACCAGCGCCAACGGCATCGCCTACGTGCGCGACAACCTGTGTTTCAAAATTGCCGCCGGCTCCTTTGAAGAAGGCATGGGCGCTTGACCCGGCGGGCCCCAAAACTGCGCTTGCAAGTCTGTCAGTGTGCGCTATAATGAGCGTATGAAGACTCTTACGATTACCGAGGGCCGCGGGCGGCTGGGCTACTGGCTCAAAAAAGCGACGCAAGGGGAAGACATCGGCTTTATGTTTGAAGGCAAGATTGTGGCGTTGCGTCCGGTGGAAGTGGTGTCCACCGATTACGCGCTTCAGGAATATGGTTTGACTCCAAGGGAGATGGAAGTTGCGGAAAGGCGCATCCATGCGGAACTCAAAACCGCGCGGGCACGCGGTGAGTTGACGCTCTTCACCGGGAACAAAGATGATTTCCGTTGAACTGTCCAGGCGGTTCAAAAAGATTGTGCGGGAGGCCGGACGAGAGGCGGAGGTTTCTGCCACGCTGAAATTGGTCTTGGAAGGTTTTGGCCGGCCGCACGCGCATACCGGGCTGGCGATCAGAAAGCTGGGAAAACATCTTTATGAGTGCCGCACAGGTCTGGCATGGCGGCTCATTTTTGAGGCGCGCAAGGGCGTGCTGACTTTTGATTTTGCGGGCGATCACGACGAGGCGCAAAACTACCTGCGGAATAAACACTAATGATCTGATTATTTATATTCCCTTTGAAGCCATTTCCACTGCAGCCGCTATTTGCGCAGGAATTGCTCAATGGCGCCGGCCACGGCGGAGATGCCAAGGCGTCGGCCGCCATCACTCCATCCCGCCGGAAGGTCCCTTGCGCTCCAGGCATCCGCGACGGCCGAGGCCCGCGCTTGCCGCTGGCGCTCTTCCAAGTCCTCGACTTCCCGGGCGCGCTCCTTCTCGATTCCACCCGCGCGTATAAATTCAACGACGCGCTGAAGTTCATCCTTGTCAAACCATGTCCCGTGCCGGCTGCAAACGTTGACGATGACGTTGGAGCAGTGGGCGAAGTTCACCCGGTTCATCAGATCCTTGCAGACCGGACACGGTATGTAGTGAATGTGTTCTTCAATCCCCACCGACTGCGCCGTCTGCGACGTTGGCATGCCGAGCACGGCGGCTTGTTGTTCCTGATCCTGGCAGATTTGCCGCACGGAATCGGCGTCGGCCCAGACGCCTTCGCAACGCGGACATTCCTCCAAAGGCGTCTTGCCGATGAGGACGGATTCCATCTCGACGCGGCAGCGCGGGCAGAATTCGTGGGTCCCGTCCGGGACCTCGGTTCGATCCGCCCTGGCGCCGCAGTGGGAACAGAATTTTGCGCCCACGAACATCATCCCGAAACAGGAGGGACAGGCCACCGTGGCCAGGCGCGCCCCGCAATGTTCGCAACGCGGCGAATCCGAGGAAGCCGCCGCGCCGCACATGGGGCAATTGAGAGTTTCCGCAGCCATTGTCAAAGATATTGTCCCCCTCCGGCCCAAACTGCAAGCCAGGATTGCGCCCTGCTTCCTAATCTTAATCCTAATCTTAATCTTAATCTTGCATGAAGAAGATTAGGATTAAGATTAGGATTAGGAGGAGCTGCATTACGATGGCGGCAGACGCAACGTTGCGTCCAGGGGCGCAATCTCCGGCAGGTCTTTCACCGCCGCGCCGCCGCCGAGCTTAAGCAGCTTCTCTCCGCTGGGGCGCACCATGCGGTCATAGCTGCCCACAGCGTCGTTGAACGAGTCTCTCGCCTTTTCCAGGCCGGCGCGGATTTTTTCGAAATGCTCGAAAAACTTGGCCACGCGATTGTACAGCTCCTGGGCCGTCGCCGCTATCTCGCGCGCGTTCTCCGTCTGCGCATGCTGCTGCCAACTGACGCTGACCGCGCGTAACACGGCAATGAGTGAGGCTGGCGTGGCCAATATGATCTGCCGTTGCCCGGCCCAGACGATCAGTTCGCGGTCGGCTTCCAGCGCGGCGCTGAATAGCGATTCGGCCGGAAGGAACAACACGACGTAATCCAGGGCATTGGGATATTGGGCGGGATAATCCTTTCTGGCGAGGTCGCGGATGGTGTCCTTCAACTTGTCGGCGTGCAGGGCCAGGGCTTGGGCGCGTTTGACGGTGTCGGCGGCGTCGATGGCTTGCAGGAAATCGAGGTCGGGCACTTTTGAGTCAACTATAATTACTCGGTCGCCCGGCAGGCGCACGATCAAATCCGGCTTCTTGTCGTCCACCTGGTTTTGTTCCATGAAATCGCAATGCGGACTCATGCCGGCCGCTTCCACGACGCGGCGCAGGGTTTCCTCGCCCCAGCGGCCGCGGGCCTGGTTGGAGCTGAGGACGCGGCGCAATTGCAGAGTTTCGCTGGAGAGGGTCTGGCTGTTCTGGGCGAGGCTTTCCAGTTGTTTTTTGACTTCGCCCAAGGTGGTGGACTGGGTGGATTCGCTTTGCTGGAGGCGTTTTTGGTAGGTGTCCAATTGTTCCTTCAAAGGCTGGACAAGTGTGGAGAGATCGCCTTTGGCCGTTTCCTGGAATTTGGCAAAGGTCTCGTTGGCCAGTTGGAGAAATTGGGGGGCGTTCTGCCGCAAGGCATCGGCGCTGAGGGCTTGAAAGGTTTGACGCAAGTCGGCCAGGGCTTTTTCCTGGGCTTCCTTGGCGGCGCGCAGATTGGCGGCGTGCAGGTCGCGGGTTTCGGCCAGCAGTTGCTGGGCGGCGTCGCGATTGGCTTCGGCCGTGGCCAGGGCGGTGGCGGACCGGGTCAGTTGCTCGCGGGTGGAGTCGAGTTCCTTTTCGCGTTGCTGAAGCTGTTGGCGCAATTCGTTTTCCAACCGGGCGTCCGGCGGAAGGACCGTTCGTCTGCCGCTGAAAAGGCCGAACAACCAGCCGAGAATGGCGCCGGCGACAAAAGCGATGGCAAGCTGGAAGAATAGAGGCATCAGTAGTGGGCGATCACTTCAATTTCGACGTTCGCGCCGCGCGGGAGGGCGGCCACTTGCACGGTGGAACGGGCGGGCGGGTCTTTGCGAAAATGCCTGGCATAGACTTCGTTCATGGCGGCAAACTCGGCCAGGTTCGTCATGAAGACCGTGGTTTTGACGACGTGGGCCGGGGTCAAACCCTGGTCCTGCAAAAGGATATTGACGTTTTGCAAAACGCGCTCCGTTTGGGCGCGGATGTCCCCGGCGATGAGCTGGCCCGTCGCCGGATCCACCGGAATCTGGCCGGCGCAAAAAAGCAGGTCGCCCACCCGCACCCCCTGACTGTAAGGGCCGACGGCGGGAGCGGCGCCGGCCGGCTTGATGATTGTTTTGGTCATAGAGCGATTCGATTCGTATCTTGGGAAAGCATAAAGTTTGGGGTTTAAGGTTTAAAGTTTTTTCGGCATGATGCTGGGGTGAAGTTGAACCTCAAGGCCGGACCGCTTGTCGTCGGGGTGTTGTCCTCGCTGGACGGAAATGTTCCGCTGGCGGGGGACATTGTCGAAGTGCGCCTGGACAGAACTGCCCGCCCGCCGGACTGGCTGGCCCGCTGCAAGGCCATCGAGGCCCGGGGCAAGCCGGTATTATTGACGGTCCGTCTGCGCAGCGAAGGCGGAGAATGGCCGGAGGACGACGGGGGCCGGTTGAAATTATATGAGGAGGGATTGGCGGCGCTGGCGGCGGTGGATGTGGAACTGGGCAGCGTGATTTGCGCCACGGTGGCGAAGCAGGCGGAGAAATTGGGCAAGGTTTGCCTTGTTTCCCATCACGATTTCCAGAAGACGCCGCCCCTGGCCGAACTGGAGTCCATCGTGGAACGGGCGCAGCAGAATGGCGCGGTGGCCAAGGTGGCGACGATGATTCGGAGCCAGGCCGACTTGGAGATACTGTGCGCGTTGCTGGGCAAGAAACGGAAAAGGCCCCTATGCGTGATTGGCATGGGGGAGGACTGGAAGCAAACGCGCGTTTCCTTCCCAAAACTTGGCTCGTGCCTGACCTATGGTTATCTGGACAAACCAACCGCGCCCGGTCAGGAGTCAGCGGCCGAGCTGCTCCGCCAACTGAGGAAGTTCTCAATCAAGCATTGTCGCGAATAAAACGCGCCACGGCATCATGATTACCCACCGTTGCGAGCACAAAATCACCTCGATCAAAAATAAACAGAACGCGCAAATCCCGTCCGACGCGACATTCGTAAAATCCGCCAAATGGACGGATGCCGATGCCGGAATGCAGGTGCGGGCGGCCAAAAACTTCCGGCAATTGCCCTATGGCGGCGTTGACGGCATTCTGCTGGGTTGATGAGAGCCGCTTGAAAGCGCGCAGATATGAGGGGCGGGTGAGAATCACGGACGCCAGGGCTTGAGAATTCCTTTCCGACGTTCGCGTTTTATTCCGGCCAGAACTTTTGCGTGGGCGCGTTCCACTTCCTCCGGCGTCACGCCGTACTCCTCGAACGGCGAGTCCGGCCCGACAAAATAATTCCATGCGGCGTCCTGGATGGCCGCCGAGAAATCTTTGTAGCGCCCCAGTTTCACCTGGGACTCGATGGTGCGGTCAATGACATTCGATAAAGAAACATGCCGGCGTCGCATGGGTAAATTGTGCCACGATAAGCACACGGCGTCAACCGTCTTCCTGCTTTTCATCGCCTTCGCAATATTCATCGTAACTCTTGCCGTAATTAATTTGAGATCACAGGCATTGACGACAGCCCACATACATGGAAGTGTTCACATTATGGCCGAACTGGCTCAAAAAAATTGTGTGCCGTGCAGAGGCGGCGTGCCGCCTCTCAAAGGAAACGACTTGGCCCGCCTGGCGCGGGAATTGGGCGAAGGCTGGCGCGTGATCAACGAACATCATCTGGAACGGGAATACACATTCGAGAATTTCCGCAAGGCCCTCGATTTTACCAACCAAGTTGGGGCATTGGCCGAGCAACAAAACCATCATCCGGATATTTATCTGGCCTGGGGCAGGGTCAAGCTGACCCTCTGGACGCACAAGATCGACGGCTTGACGGAAAGCGACTTCGTCTTCGCCGCCAAAGTGGCTGCGTTGTCGCGCCCATAGTTGTCAAACCCAATACGTGCGCATGCAGGAAAAGGCAACGCAAACGATCATGCCGTTCAATTTTTCCTTTAGCCTTCAGCCTTCAGCCTTTAGCCTTTCCCTTGGATGAATCCCTACGCGGATCTGGTCTCCGGTTTCGCCCGGCTTGTGGAGGATGGACGCTCCCTCCCCTTGGGCGGATTCCCCCCGGCCCCCCGGCCCCAAATCGCGCCGGACGCTCCCAAAGCGCTCTTCTTCGCCCCGCATCCCGACGATGAGACCACCTGCGGCGGGCTGGCCCTGCGCCTGTTGCGCGAGGCAAAATGGAATGTAATTAACGCCCCGGTCACCCTGGGAAGTCTGCCGGAACGCAAAGCTGCGCGCCTCAAGGAATTGCAGGGCGCTTGCGGCTATCTTGGCTTCGGCCTGGCGCAATTGGCGCCCAATGGATTGGACAACGTGCATCCCGCGACCCGCGCCAAGGACCCGTCCGCATGGTCGAAAAAAGTGGAGGCGGCGGTCAAAATCCTGGCCGAACACCGGCCGCGGGCCGTTTTCCTTCCGCACGAGTTGGATTGGAACAGCACACACATCGGGGTGCATTACCTGGTTATGGACGCGTTGAAAGCCATGACCGATTTGAAGTGTTACCTGGTGGAGACGGAATTCTGGGGGCAAATGCAATCGCCCAATCTGCTGGTGGAGTACAGCACGGAGGAGGTGGCGGAACTGGTGGCGGCGACGTCCTTTCACGCCGGGGAAGTGCGGCGCAACCCGTATCATCTGCTGCTGCCGGCCTGGATGCAGGACAACGCGCGCCGGGGCAGCGAACTGGTGGGCGGACAGGGCCAGGCGGCGGCGCGATTTATGTTTGCGCAAGTCCATCGGTTGCGGCGCTGGAATGGCAATCAAGCAGAAGACTATTTTTCCGGCGGCCGTTTGCTCCCATCCGCGGCCAACGCCGCCAGCCTGTTTGCCTGAAAAAGGCCCAGAACAGCCGGAGGCGGACTGTCGGGGTCTCGCTTGCTTGTTCTACGCGAACCGGGAGCGAAACTGGGCCAAGTCCCGCCAGGCCAGCGCGACAAATCGTTCGGAACTATCCAGGGCAAACGTGTCAGAACCCGGATAGAGAAGAAATACCCGCTTTGCTCCAATATCGTCAGCCGCAGCGCGCATGGAGTTCGTGATGCAGGGGACTTCGTTGTGTTTGAACTCAAATCCAAAAACCGCCCCACCGATCGTCGTCACCAAGTCCATCTCAGCGCCGCCCTGAACGGAATAATGGAAGCAATCTTCGCTGGCCACCCCGGCCTCGTGAATCAAATGTTCCAGGCAGAAGCTTTCCCAGGAAAAACCCATTCGTCCGGAGGTCTGGAGTTGTTCCACTGTTTCAAGTCCCATCAAGGCATGCAGAAGCCCGGTGTCGCGGAGGTACAGCTTGGGGGCCTTTCGCACTCGTTTGGCCACGTTGGCGAAGAACGGCGGCACGACGCGCAGTAGAAAGGCGCCTTCCAAAACGTCCAGGTATCGCTGCACCGTTTTGAAATCCACGCCAATCTCGCGCCCAAGAGCCGAAGCATTGACGGTCGAGCCGTTGTGCGCCGCCAGCATCAGGAGCAACCGGCGCAGTTGCTGGGGCGATAATCGGCTCTCAGCCAGCGCCGCCAGGTCGCGTTGCAGAAAATCGCTGATATAATCGCGGCGACACTTGAGCGAGTCCATATCACTGGCCGCATTGAATGAATCTGGAAACCCGCCTCTCAACCACAAGGTTTGCTGATGATGAACGCCAACTTCGCTGCCTGTGAATCCGGCCATTTCGATGCGGAAGACACGGCCAGCCAATGTCTCCGATGAATGCCAGGCCAGATGCGGCGACGCGCTCCCCAGCAAAAGGAATCGTGCCGGCATTTCCGGCCGATCAGCCAGCACACGCAAAACAGGGAACAGTTCGGGCAGAACTTGCACCTCGTCCAGCACCACTCGTCCGCGCAAAGACGCAAGTGTGCTCATGGGATTATCCTCCAGCCGGCTTCGGTGCAGATAATCCTCCAAATCGAACCAATGGGTGTCCGGCCTGCCGGCATAGTGGCGGGCGAGCGTCGTTTTTCCGCATTGACGAGGCCCAAGCAGCAAAGTGATGGGCTTTTTGCCGAATCCTTCCTCAATGCGGCTCAACAAGTTAGATCGTTCGTAATACAATCACTTGCAATTTAGGAGAAGATGTCCTATTTTGCAAGCATTGATTTAATGGCAACGAATAAGGACAACAGTGCTGTAGAATATCCGACGGGGTACACACCGTCAGCGCTTCCGTTTTATCCAGAATTGGATGACCAGGAGTTTGAGAAGTTCTGTACTGATTTGCTGAACCTGCACCCTGTCTTAACTTTATTGAAGGATGGCAAGGCGACGCAGCGCAGAATAGTGGAAGCGACTCACCTGCTCACAGGAACCGACCAAAAAGGAGGGGACATCCGGGCCAAGGACGATCAAGGTGCGGTCTGGTTCTTTCAATGCAAACACACAAAAGCTTTTGGCGAATCAAAGGTTTCTGAGGCCATGGAAAAGGCGGAAACGCGCTTTCCCCATACCGACCAATACGTTTTGGTGACCACTTGCGGTTTGAGCGAAGAAGCACAGCAGAAAATACACGCCCGTCCAAACTGGCTGTGGTGGGATGCCTCCCGCTTGACCATTGAAGCTCAGAGATTGAGGCCCCGCGAAGATGCCCTCAACCTCGTCCACCGGTATTTTCGCCCCGAATGGACAAAGCGTCTTTTCCCATGCGGTGACCAACCTCTGTTGAAGTGGCAGGAATTCTTTGAGCGCGACCTCGTTGACACAAATAAACACTTCCGCCACACGATCCCATACGTGCCTTGGAGCGATGCGCTTTCGAAACTGGAGAACTTCGCGCAAACCGGCGCGGGCCGCGCCCTCATTCTCAGCGCCGCCGGAGGACAAGGCAAAAGCCGGCTGCTTTTGGAACTGGCTCAACGCATCGAGAAGCAGCCTCAAGCGCTTCGAGTCCGTTTCTTGAACCTCAGCCAGCACGGGTTGAGCGGCGAGCAAAGCGATTTCCTCGCCCGCGAGGAGGGCGACCTGCTTTTGATTGTTGATGACGCTCACCGGATGGGCGCTGCGATTCAAGACGTCGCCCGTGCGGCGGCAAAGGTGAAGTCCATCCGCCTGCTGATCGCGACGCGCCCTCAAGCAGTGGATGCCATCACGACCCAACTTTACCACGATGGATATGCCGAGAGGCTTGAAAAACCGTTGCACCTCCCGCGCTGGGAACGGTGCGACATTCGCACGCTTGCGGAACAAGTCCTAGCTCCTGAGCATCGTATGCAAGCCTCTGTCTTGGTGGCGTTGGCTGATCGTTGTCCGCTCTTGGTGGTGTTGGGCGCCGACCTCATCAATTCAGGCGAATATCTAGGGGCTTTGACCAACCAGCAAGCCTTTCGAGAGCGCGTCTTCAAAAGCTTCAAAGAAGATTTTCTGCGCGCCCAACCCGATGCGCGACGTGAGCGGCTGAACCGTGTCATCGGCTTCCTATCGTTCGTTTCACCCACGCCAAAAAATGATCCACTGCTGGACCATGCCGCACAGATACTTGGCTGCTCTGCCCTGGACATTAATGAGGATTTGGGAGCGCTCGAAGCAGCGGGTTTGTTAGTGGAAAACCGAGAAGGTATCCGCCTTTACCCTGACCTTTTCGCCGACGCGGTTCTTCTGGACGCGTGTCTTGATCGGGGTGGCCGCCCGTCGCGGTTGCACAAGACCGTCCTCGATAAGTTGAAGATCGCTGATTTTCCGACGCTGATGCGGAACATCGCGCAGGCGGACTGGGAGGCGCGGTCGTGCCAGGGAACTTCAAATTCGCTTTTCGATCCAATTTGGCGCGAATTCGTTGCACGCTTTGAGAAAGGCTCTTGGGTCCATGATGAGTCAGATTTCTTGGAGCAGTATCTGGAAGGCGTCAAGAACCTTGATACAGATCGCAGCGAGATGCTGGCCCAGTGGGCGCCGGTGGCGGTATTCTTGCCGGAAAGGACGTTGGAACTAACCGAGCTAGCGATGAAAAGCGCGGCGGCAGCAACGTCGGCGAAAGACCGCGCCTGCGTTTGCAGAGATTTACCACCGTTGTTGAAGCCCATTGTGGTCAGCCATAAGGCGCACTCCCAAAAAGCCTTGGACCTCCTTTGGTCCCTGGCCACCCTCAACGCGGAGAGCACGAAGGAATACGGCTCCGTGGCAATTACCGCCATTGCGGAAGCGGCGGCCTTCGCAGTTCACAAGCCCATCGAGGTATCTGAGGGAGTCTTGGCCTGGCTGGAACAGATAATCAAAGAACTGTCAACCATCGAGTTCCTCCGTCGCCAGCCCTGGATTTCAAGCGCACTCCTGAAGCCATTTTTTGTCAGAGAGGTTCAAAGCGCCTCGTACCGAGGCAAAGGCAATACGGTAATCATCGAAACGCTCCGTCTTCGCGCGGAAAAGGCCCGTCCCATTCGTCATCGTGCATTGAGCATAATTGAAAGATTTCTGAAGTCACCCGACACAATGCTCGGCTGCGCGGTTGTTCCCGTGCTTGCGGAAGCGATCAAGCCTGCGGAGCAGAACGCCAAAGCGGATCAGGAATCCTGGCGTCAAGACTGCCTTGACGTTTTCAAGGTGATCGAAGGCGCGGTGGAGGTTCACCAGGACTCGCCGACACTTTTGCTGCAACTTAGAGATGTTCTGCGTAATCGGCAGCAACTTAATCAAGACCCCGTTGTGCGCGATGAACGCGACCGCGTTCTGAAAAGGATTCCAGACACCTTGGAACTGCGAGTGGCTCGATCTTTGACTTCCTTTGCCTATGTCGAATTCCCGGTCTTGCCCGGACCATCTGCCTTTTCAGACCGAATGGAGTCGGAACAAAAATGGGTCGATTTCACATGCGAAGTAGCCATTGAGGTGTCCAAGAGATTCAAGACCGCGTATGAAGCGTGCGAATTCCTTCGGCATGTCGTGGGCGAGTTGGAAGTGATAAACCAGAACGTGCATTCCAGTGAATTGCTCCAGCAACTGGCTCAAATCTCTCCGGCTTGGTGTGCCGCGGTTTTAAAGGAACTGGTCGAAACGGAGCAACCCGCACTCGACCGAGGACTGCGGGCCGTCCTTTTCTGCGCGGTCAAAGATGCGCCGGAGGCATATCACGAGAGTGTCGAATACCTGCCAACGCGTGGTCGCTCCGCGCAGTTATGCGAACTCATCCTTTTTCTAGGCTGGAAGCAAGCTCATCGGGGCGGACTCACGCCGTTCGAACGCGAAGCTGTCTTGCTCGCGGTGAAGAGAACAGAAGAATCCGTCGTTTGTGAACTAGCAACGATGTGCGAGCTTAATTCGAAGCATGATCCCAAATGGGCTATGGACATCTTGAGCCAATTGCGTCCGCACGGAGAGTGGTCCGGAAGCGCGATCGTGGAGGCGCTTGGCCTTGTCATAGAAGATCACGCGTCGGATGTGGAGTCGCAAAAGGTTGCGGAGTGCCTTGACAACGTTGGTGAATATTGTTTTCCAGAGACTGGCACCAGTTCTCTCAGTTTAACAAATGTTTCGCAGTGGTTCCCCAAGCAAGTCTATGAGCATGTGCGGCGGCTCTGCGAACTGGCAGAGTCTAACCCTGCGCAACGCCACAAGCCGCGCCTCAACGAAATTCCGTCCCTGGGGCCGCTCGGCGATGCTGAATACGTGGATCGTGAAATCCGCGCGCTCTGGGACCGAGCGGTTGCAAATGAAGAGGAGAGCTTTTCCCAGAACTTTCGCCTCGTCTTGATTCGATCCTTGATTTGGGCCGATGCAACTGCCGCTCCAGACCGGCTCCGCCAGTTCGTGATAACATGCAAGAACGGCGGGGAAATCAAGCTGCTCGCCAAGTTGGCAGGCACCCGACCTTCCCGCTTTGTGTTCGATTTCCCCGACATCGTCCGTACAATCCTGGCTCGCGGCCAGGAGCTTGCCGCAAAGGACGAGGTCGCCAAAACATTGATTCTCTCGGCCTGCGGAGGAGACCGGACTTATACGGACTCCGCACTTGATCCCGAGTATAAGTACATCCTTGAGCAAGGCGATGCATTGGCCAACCGCCATCGCGATGATCCACTTTTGCAGCCATTCTATCGGGCAATAGCGGATTACGAGCGTCGCGATCTTGAATGGCAACGGCAACGAAAGAGGGAAGAGGATTATTAGTTTGCCGTCCCTGATGTTGCCCCAGCGGAAATGCCGGGACTGACTTCTCAACCATCCTGCAACGTGACGAGGTGGTGATCCACTTCGCCGCAGCGGCTACGGGGGACAGGCGGGTTGGGCCCTCGTAAGTGATTGATTAACAACAGTGTTGATCCACCGAGAGCTAAATTCCAAAGGCAAAACTGTTCGCGTGTTTAGCATATTTCGCGGTTAACCCGGTTCTCCATAATCTTTCCGGGCATCCGTGAAATCCCTGAAATCCGTGGTCAAATTCTTAAAACACCGATGGTCATTAAACCGTCCAACCAGTCCAAGCCCGCTTTATCGTTAATGTAACGGGCTTGTTGCTGGTCTGTTGCCGATTTTGTTGCCAGCTAACCCGTTGACTATCAACGATGTAGCCGATGTTGCCGATTTTCCAGACCTACATGCCAATGCAGGTTTCCAAAGGCCCCGACTGATTTACGTAAGTACCTAACCGACAACTACTTAATTTGAAAATGCGGAATTTTTTACTGTTCTTTACGGGTCATTATGCTTCAGCGCAAGTTGCTCTTGAGAAATTCCAACCTCAACTCAAAAAGGCTCCGGTCAACGGTCCTGCAAACTATGGACCCACTGAATGGCCTGCTGCAATAATTGCGTGCCGTCTTCCAATTTTAGTTTCTCCTTGATGCGCGCCCGGTAGGACTCGACGGTTTTGATGCCCAAATGAAGCTCGGCGGCAATGCGCCGCGTGCCCTGCCCGCGTCCAATCAATTGAAAGACTTCCAGTTCGCGGTCGGTCAATCGTTCGATGGGGGATTTTTGCTCCAAGGCCCGGCCCAGGACCATTTTGTGAACCATGCGCGAGGCCATTTTTTCGCTGATGTAAATCTGGCCGGAGAGGACCTGGCGAATGGCCGGAAGGATCTTTTTGGTGGCTTCCTGTTTGGTCATGTACCCCTTGGCCCCGGCGCGCAAGACCCGCTCGGCGTAGAGGGATTCGTCATGCATGGAGAGAATGAGCACGGGAAGCGATGGAAAACGCGCTTGAAGGTCCTTGACCAATTCCAGGCCGTGCGTGGTTTTGAGGGAAATGTCGGCGATGACGATGTCCGGCTTGGTTTCGATGATCTTCTCCAGCGCGTCGTGGGTGTCTTCGGCCTCGCCGCACACCGCCAGATCGCTCTCGCGCTGGATCAATTGGGTCAGCCACTCGCGCACCAACGGATGATCGTCCACCAGAAACACTGTGGTCTTGGCGGGGGCTTCAATTTTCTCAGATTTTGTTCGCGAGGAGACGCTCATTTTTTTGGACAGTTTGATTGTGGAAGGAGCAAATGACAATCGTGCCGCCGCCCGCACCCCGGCGGATGTCGAGGAAGGCGCCGATCATTTTGGCCCGGTAATTCATGATGTGGAGGCCCATGCCGCTGCCGGCATCCAGGGTTTCGGGGAAACCAATCCCGTCATCTTTGATGGTCAGCGTCACTTCGTCTTCGACCGCGCCCAGGCCGATGGAAATGTTTTTGCAGCGGCCGTGTTTGATGGCATTGTTGACAGCCTCCTGGGCAATGCGATAGAGGTTGTTGCCGGCGACTTCGTCATGGATCAAGACCTGTTCATCGCAGGCGAAATGGCAGGCGATATTGTTGCGGGCCTGGGCGGTGGCGGCCAATTCTTCCAAAGCCGAAGTGAGGCCATCAACTTCCAGGCGCACCGGGTAGAGGCCGCGCACCAGATTTCTGGCCTGGGAAATGCCTTCGTTGACCATTTCGGCGATGGTCTCGGCCTGGGCGGCTTCGGCCAGGTCCTTCCGTTCGAGCTTGTCGCGCAACAGCTCGGCGGCAAAAGCAATGCTGACCATGTGCTGGCACAGATTATCGTGCAAATCCTGGCCGATGCGCCTTTGCTCGCGATCGCTGATTTCCGCGATTTGTTTTTCCATGAGTTTGCGCGAACTGATGTCGGTATAGACCACCACGCCGCCCTGAATGCGCCCTTGCTCATCAATCAGCGGGCGGCCGGTGACGGTGAGCCAGAGTCCGTCCGAAGCGCCGGACGGGCGCAAAAAGACTTCCGCGCCATCGATGGTCTCGCCCCGGATGGCGCGGAGCAGGGGATGCTCGTTGCTGGCGCGAGCCGTGAGGGTTTGGGGCAGATAGGTTTGAGAATGTTCGGCCTGTTCCCCCCGATCGCCCGTGCCCAACCCGGCGCGAATGAGCCTGTCGGCGGCGGGATTGGAAAGAAGGATGTTGGCCGAGGCGTCGGCCACGATGACGCCGTCTCCCATGCTGTTCAAAATGGATTGCAGGATGCCGGTTTGCTGGCGCAAGGCGCTTTCGGAATGAGCCAGTTCCCGGGCGCGAGTTTCCAAGCCTTCCTGGGCCTGGCGCAAGGCTTGTTCGACGCGCTTGCGTTCCGCCACCTCCGAGGTCAAAAGCCCCACGCTGGCAAAAAGACCCAGCCGTTGGAAGGTGTTCCACAGCAACAGCCACGGTTTGACAATGGAACCGGGATCGAGGGCTTTGGCGCCGTACCAAATGAGGGCCGAGACCACTGCCATGAACACACCGGCCCACCGTCCGACGAACCAGGCGACAAAAATAATCGGGATGAGATAAAAATCCATCAGCGCGACCATGGGACCGGTGACGTAATCCAACTCTCCGATGTAAATCACCATGACCAGCCCCATCACGACCAAAGTCGTGTGCGACTTGCGGTTAAGATACTCAAAAACCTTCATCAAAGTCGTTGGCGCTGTCTGTTCCTAATAAACGCCAACTGCTTCGCGGGCGCAAGGCAAAGTCGCGGCAAAGTGGCGGCGCCATGGACACCGGGCGCGGGCTGGGCCGCGCGTGCCAACGCGTTGGATATTCCATGGAAGGCAATGCAACATCCCATCCATCAACAACTTGGCGGAAACCCTTCCACCCCGTCATTGGCCCCGTTTGGGCCCGGAATTCATCCGCATGATTTGCTTGCGTTTGACAGACGAAATGCATAAACTGCGCGCGAATTCAATTCAAGCCTCATGAGACCGACAAATTGTTCTTGCAGATGGCTGGCCGGACTGCTCGTTGCTTTGGCTTGCTTGTCAAGCAGCGTTTTTGTCCAGGGCCAGGTTGCGCAGAGCGGCACGTCCAACGCCGTTCTATTGACCGTCTCCGGAAAGGTCGAGGTGGCGCCTCGCGGCCAGACCGCCTGGACCGCCGGCCACACCAATCAGATATTAAAGCTGGGCGACCGTCTTCGCACCGGGAAAAACAGCCGGGCGACTTTGCAGCTTTCCACTTTGAGCGTGCTGCGCGTTTACGAACTGACCACGCTGGAAATCCAGCCGCCGGAACAGCCGGGACGCCGGGCGGTCCTCGATTTGGAATCCGGCGCCGCCTATTTTTTCAATCGCGACAAGCCGTCGGAAACCCAGTTCCGCACGCCCTCGGCCTCGGGAGCCATTCGGGGAACGGAATTCAACCTCGCGGTGGCCGGCAACGGCCGGATGGAATTGGCGCTGCTGGACGGCCAGGTCGATCTGACCAACAACCAGGGCACTCTCCAAGTCCAAACCGGCCAGAAAGCGGTGGTTGAACCCGGCCAGGCCCCCAAAAAATCGCCTCTC
>Ga0326728_10004518_pt1 | contig 40945 bp, 42 predicted proteins | sample MB3enrmetagenome_FD_207602 | JGI IMG/M metagenome (GOLD analysis project Ga0326728, IMG submission 207602) | Lab enriched peat soil microbial communities from McLean, Ithaca, NY, United States - MB31MN | ecosystem: Environmental > Terrestrial > Soil > Wetlands > Peat | place: USA: New York... | reverse complement strand
CAAAATTCGGCTTCAATACAAGCTGATCGTATAGGGATTGACTGAGGCGGAAACGCGGCGTTGTAGTAAGACTAAGCCGTGCCCTGCTTATCGGGAGCGTCACCGACGCTGATGAAGGCGGCGCGTCATAATAATATATTCTGAGTAGTTCGTAGCCCGCCACCTGCGGTAGGGCTTTTATTCGCTCACATTCGGTAACAACATCATCCGCAGTTGCGTGACGACCAAATTTTGCATATAGTTTCTTTGTTAGGAAGCCGCCGTCAAGTAATATAGCGTAGAGCGGTTGCGGCACGGGGCGCACTCTGGCGTGATGGGTCCGGCCCACTCCCGAGGCTCTTCGCCTCCGCTTAAGCGGATCGTCGGAATGAGCCGGACCGCTCGTTTATCCCGTTGCCGACTGCGCGGCACGAACGAAATATGGTCTATGAGAGCCAAAATATCAAGTGAATTCACTTGATGAGCGTTCGCTCAAGCCGTCCACCCGGCAAGCACGAAAATTCAGTCTGTCAAACTGAGACACTACCGAAACGGGCGTGGCCTTGACGCCGAGCACGGATCAGGCGCAGCGGAGCCGGATGGCGATGGATTTCACGCCGCGATCGGCCGCAACCCGAGCCCGACAATTTCTTCCCGAATCGCCCAATCCGGGTTATCCTTGCCTTTGCTCCGTCGAGACGACCTCCGCTCGAAGCGAGCGCCGTCCAAGCGGCAAGAAATCGGCGCGAAGGCGGGATTGTCAAGTGTTTTGGTCGTAAGCCTTTGAAATTTCTCGAAGTCGCGTCAAGGAAAGGCTTGACAAAGCTTGACAAAACTTGACAAGACTTGACAAAACTTGACATGGCGCGACGAGAGACTTGACGGCGCGCGCGCCCGCCAACGCGAACGCCGTAGCGCATCGCCCTTTAGACGCCCGCCTCACATTGCGCTATCAACGCGCTCGCTTGAAGATGGAGCGCGCCTACCCATGAAACACGCCGCGGCGGGGTCCCGCTTCGTCTGGGACGATCCCTTCCTGCTCGACGACCAGTTGAGCGAGGACGAGCGGCTGATCCGCGACACGGCGCGTTCCTACGCTGCGGACAGACTGCTGCCTCGCGTCACCGAAGCCTATCTCCAGGAGAAGACCGACCCGACGATCTTCCGCGAAATGGGCGCGCTCGGCCTGCTCGGCATGACGATCCCGGAAAGCTACGGCGGCGCGGCGACGAACTACGTCTCCTACGGGCTGGTCGCGCGCGAGATCGAGCGGGTCGACTCGGGCTACCGCTCGATGATGAGCGTGCAGTCCTCCTTGGTGATGCACCCGATCTTCGCCTACGGCGACGAGGCGCAGCGCCGGCGCTATCTGCCGAAGCTCGCTTGCGGAGAATGGATCGGCTGCTTCGGCCTGACCGAGCCCGACGCGGGCTCCGACCCCGCCGGCATGAAGACGCGGGCGGAGAAGGTATCGGACGGCTATCGCCTCACCGGCGCGAAAACATGGATTTCCAACGCGCCGATCGCCGACGTCTTCGTCGTCTGGGCGAAATCGGGCGCCGACGAGGGCGCGATCCGCGGCTTCGTGCTGGAGAAGGGCATGAAGGGGCTTTCGGCGCCGAAGATCGCCGGCAAGCTGTCGCTGCGCGTCTCGATCACCGGCGAGATCGTGCTCGACGGCGTCATCGTCCCCGAGAGCGCGCTGTTGGCGGGCGTCTCCGGCCTGAAGGGGCCGTTCGGCTGCTTAACTCGCGCGCGCTACGGCATTTCCTGGGGCGCGATGGGGGCGGCGGAGGATTGCTGGCGGCGCGCGCGCCAATACGCGCTCGACCGCAAGCAGTTCGGCCGGCCGCTCGCCGCGACGCAGCTCGTGCAGAAGAAGCTCGCGGACATGCAGACCGAGATCGCGCTGGGGTTGCAGGCTTCGCTTCGGGTCGGCCGGCTGATGGACGAGGGGCGCGAGGCGCCGGAGATGATCTCGATCGTCAAGCGCAACAACTGCGGCAAGGCGCTCGACATCGCGCGCCAGGCGCGCGACATCCACGGCGGCAACGGCATATCAGCCGAATATCATGTCATGCGCCACGCGCAGAACCTGGAGACGGTCAACACCTACGAGGGCGCGCACGACATCCACGCGCTGATCCTCGGCCGCGCGATCACCGGATTGCAGGCGTTCTATTAGAGCGGGCGCCTCGACGCGCCGCGACGACGGACGGGGCCGGGGGGCTTGGCGCAGGGTGCGGCGACGAGGGCGGCGCCGGTCGTGCGCCGATAAGCGCCGTGCGCGCGACGTCGGATGCGGCGCGCCGGCGATGTCGAGCCGGCGCGCGCGCCGCCGCCGTTCGACGCCGCCTCGGCGCCCGTTTCGCGGTCAAGCGAGCGCCCCGCTTCAGAGGAGCGCGATCGCGGCCACCAGCCGGCCGTAATCCGGCTCCTCGCGGTGGGTGGCGCGGCGATAGCTGAAAAACCGGCCCTCGTCGGCGTAGGTGTCGAGGCCGAGGTCCTGAAATGCGCCGACGCCGGCGCGCCGGGCCCGCTCCGCGATGTAGCGCGGCAGGTCGAACATCGAGCGCCGCGGATTGACGCTTGCCGCGAAGAAGCGCGCCGAGTCGGCGTCGGCCGCCGCGAAGGCGGCGACGAATTCGGGGCCGACCTCGTACGAGCTTTGCGCGATGCACGGGCCGAGCGCGGCGCAGACGCTGGCGGGTCTGGCCCCGAGCCGCGCCATCGCCTCGACCGTCGCCTCGATCACGCCGTCGCGCGCGCCCTTCCAGCCGGCATGGGTCGCCGCGACGACGCGCGCCCTTCGGTCGGCGAACAGGACCATGCCGCAATCCGCGCCGGTGACGCCGAGGCCGAGGCCCGGCGTCGCGGTGACGAGCGCGTCGCAGCGCGGGCGCGCCTCGGGCGCGAAGGGCGCGGAAATCGTCGCCACGTCCGGCGAATGGACCTGATAGGGAATGGCCAGTCGGTCGGGGGCGACACGAAGCGCCGCCGCCATGCGCGCGCGATTGGCGCGCACGGCCTCAGGCCCGTCGCGCGAGCCGATTCCGCCATTGAGGGAAGCGTAGACGCCGGTCGAAACGCCGCCCCGGCGGGTGAAGAACGCGTGCGCAACGCCGGGAAGCGCAAGCGCCTCGGCGGAGAGGAATTCGGCCGCGCTCACGCTTGCCTTGCCGGATAAGGTTGGAAGCCCGGCGGCGGCGGCACGGAACGGTTGGCCACGACCATGGCCTTGAACAACGCCCCCATTTCGCCGTCGCTCTTGCCTACGAGGCGACGGCGCGCCTGTTCGAATTCATCGGCGCGCTCGGGCGGCGCGCGTTGCGCCAGCGCTCGCGTGCGCATATCGATGCCGAGCGCGCGCAAGAAGTCGCCCTGGTCGATCGGGCCGTAGATGGAGGCGCCGGTCGCGCGCGCGCTTCGCGCCATCGCGGCGAAATCCACATGGGCGGTGATGTCCGCTTCGCCGGGATTGACCAGCGGATCGACCATGCGATGCGCGCGCAGCGCCTGCAGCGTGTCGCCGAAACCTGTCGCGCCATGGCCGTAGTCGACGAACAGCGCGGTGCCGCCCTGTTTGACCAGCCGCGCGCCGAGCTCGAACATGAAGCGATGGGCGACGGCGTTGACTTCGAGCGTCGCGCCCTCGTCCGCATCGACTTTGATATCGGGCACCGGATCGCTGGACAGTCCGAACGCCAATTGTCCGGAACCGTCGAGGCGCACCATTCTTTCGCGCCATCGCCCACCGCGGCGCACGAACTGGCGCACCGGCAAGGCGTCGAGGAATTCGTTGGCGAGAATGATCGCGGGGCCTTCCGGCGCTTCGCTCAATGTCGCGCGCCAGGCGATTGGCGCGCCGCTGGTCAGCAGCGCCTCATGTTGAATGTTGGCGAGCGCGGGGCTGATTTCGATCAGCGTGACGTCGACAGCGGCGCGAAACGCCGGCACGATGCGCGCGGCGCGCAACGCGTCGCTCATCAGGGTTCCGCGCCCCGGACCAAGTTCGACGAGGCGAACCGGATTCGGGCGCCCCATCGTGGACCAGACCTCGGCGGCCCACAGTCCGAGCAATTCGCCGAACATTTGAGAAATTTCCGGCGCGGTGGTGAAGTCGCCCTCCGCGCCGAACGGATCGCGGTTCATGTAATAGCCATAGTCGGGATGGGCGAGCGCGAGTTCCATGAAGGTCTCGACGGTGATGGGGCCGTCGCTGGCGATCATCGCTTTGATCTCGTCCCCGAGCGCGCTCATGTTCTCTCCCTGGCGGCCCCTCGCATGCTCCAAGCGATGAGGCCGACGCCGATGACGATCAGCGGCGCGGAAAGGACCATCCCCATGGTCAGGCCGTGGCCTAGGTCCTCGAGGCGCGGATCGGGGTCGCGATAGAACTCGCAGAAGATGCGCGCCGCGCCGTAGAGCGCGCCGAAGGTGCCCGCGATCAGGCCCGGACGCCGCAGCGCCCCTGCGCGCGCCGCGAGGACGAGGATGACGAAGATCGCCAGCCCTTCGAGCAGCGCCTCGTAGATTTGGCTGGGATGGCGCGGCAGTCCGTCCGAGCCGGGAAAGATGATCGCCCAAGGGACGTCGGTCGGCCGGCCCCACAGCTCGGGTTTGATGAAGTTGGCCAGCCGGCCGAGGAAGACGCCGATCGGCGCGGCGAGCGAGGCGAGATCGCATACGCTTAAGAGCGGCGTCTGATAGCGGCGCGCGAACAGCGCGACGCCGACCGCCGCTCCGATCAGTCCGCCGTGGAAGGCCATGCCGCCTTCCCAGACCTTGAAGATTTCGATCGGATGGGAAAAGTAATAGCTGGGATCGTAGAACAGGACATTGCCAAGCCGACCGCCGACGATGACGCCGACCGCGCAATAGACGAGCAAGTCGTCGATGCTCTCGCGGCTGGGACGCGGCGCCCCGCGCCACAGCCTGTCGTCGGCGACGACGCGCCGGATCAGCGCCCAACCGGCAATCAGCCCTGCGATATAGGCGAGCGCGTACCAGCGAATCGCCAGCGGACCCCATTGAAATAAAATGGGATTGATCGCGGGAAAGGGCAGGACGAGCGTGGACATAAGCTTGCAGGTGATGCGACGCGGCCGTTGTCCCGTCAAGAGCGCAGCGCGCGGCGCCCACGCAAATCGTTGATGAATCGGGCCGCGCGCGGCGGAAGGGAAGAGCTATCGCGCCGATTGGGCGTCGGCGGAGGCGCGCATCGGCGCGAGCTTGCAGCGCGCGAGCCTCTCATACAGCGGACGCGCCGCTTCGGCGATCGATTTCAGCGAATCGGGCAGTTCGTCGAAGGAGACCTCGCGGCCCGGCGGCGCGAAGCCGGTCGATTTTTCAACCGCGTCATACCAGGCGGGCGCCCATGCGCCGTCGTTCGCGCGCCGGCCCGGCGGCCAGGACAGCATCGCCTCGTCGAACGAAATCCTCAACACGGCGCAGAGCGCGCCGAGCATGCCGCGCGGGTCGGCGAGCACGTCCTGGCCTTCGACGACCGGCGGCGCGTCGCCCGAGCGCTCAGCGGCGCGCTCGAACAGGGCGACCTGCGCGGGCAGGCCGATTTCCTCCAGTGTGAAGTCGTCGCGCTTTCGCGCATAGGAAGCGAGCACGGCCTCGGGCGCGCGAATGAGGAAGGCGTTGACGCATCGATCGATCCAGTCGCGGCCGAAGCCGGCGATCATGTGGTGCGTCATGTGCTTCTGGTACCAGATCGGCTTGCCCTCGGGGACGGGCCCGGTCAGCGCGGCGGCGACCGCGCGCCAGTCGGTCGGCTGCGAGGCGATCACTTCCTCGCGCAGGGGGTGGGCGAGCCCGCTCGCGGCGAGATAGGCGGCGTAGAAAGGTTCGTCCGTCACCGCGCAATCGCGACGATTGCCAAACGCGCGCATCATCGCGGTCGAGATATTGCGGGGACCGGACCACATGGCGATGCGCACCGGCGGGCGCGAAGCGTCGGCTTCCACCTTATTCCGGCCTCCCTCGCGCTTCCTCGGCCTCCAACGCCTTATAGAGCGCGCGCAAATGCTTGGTCATCGGACCCGAAGCGTCGGCGGGATCGCGCGCATGGTCGCCGATTCGACGCCCGTCGACTTTGACGACCGGCGTCAGGCCGGCGAAGGTGCCGGTGCAGAAGGCCTCGTCGGCGCCGTAGACGTCGAACAGCGAAAAATCTTTCTCGAAGGCGGGAACATCCGCCCGCCGCGCGGCGCGCAACACGGCGTCGCGCGTGACGCCGGCAAGGCAATAGCCGCCCGCCGAGGTCCACAGCTCGCCCTTGCGGACGATGAAGAAGTGGGTCGAATTGCAAGTGGCGACGAAGCCGCGATCGTCGAGCATCAGCGCTTCGTCGGCGCCCGCCTCCATCGCTTGGATGCAGGCGAGGATGCAATTGAGTTTGGAATGCGAATTGAGCTTCTGGTCTTGCTCGGCCGGCCCGGTGCGCCGGATGTGCACGGTGAACAGGGCAAGCCCGCGCGCCAGCGTTTCTGGCTTAGGAACCTTCCATTCGGGAATGACGACGATCGTCGCGCCGCCGATCGCAAGGCGCGGGTCCTGATAGGGCGAACGCCTGACGCCGCGCGTGACCATCAGGCGGATGTGCACGCCCTCGCGCATGCCGTTGGCTTCGATGACGTCGAACAGCCGGCGCTTAAGTTCGTCGCGGCTGAGGCCGACGTCGATGCGCAGCATCTTCGCCCCGTCCCACAGGCGGTCGAAATGCTTGTCGAGAAACGCGATGCGCCCGTCGTTGAGGCGCAGGCCCTCCCAGACGCCGTCGCCGAGCACGAAGCCCGAATCGAACGCCGAAACCTTCGCCTCGGCGCGGGGCGTCAGGACGCCGTTGACGCTGACGAGCACGGTTTCGTTGCGGGGATCGCCGACGTAGTCTTGCGAGCCGGCGGCGGGGGATTCAGGGGGCAAGGTTCAACTCCACGAGGCGCGGCGAAGATAAGCCGGTTTGCGCGCTCGCGCCAAGGCTCGGCCGCTGCGCGAACGCCGCAAGGCCCGCTTAACGGTGTCCGAGGAATGGCGACGACAAGCGGCCGGATATCATCTAGGGATGGCGAGCGATTTCGGACATTGAGGAGCGTGCGCTATGAAACTCGCCTCGATTGTCGCCTTAGTTTTCGCCGCGGTCGCCGCCCCTGCGCTGGCCCAGGATTGCGGTCAATGCGCCGAGCCCATAAGGGTCAACGCGAATTTTCAGGTTTCGCTGCCTATCGCCAAGAACGCCTCCGGCGCCGAACTCGGCAAGGCGCTCTCTGCCGCGAGTCAGCCGCTCTACGATCTCGTCAGTCGCCAGTGCGACGTCCTCGCCGATGAATACAAAGGCGTTTGCCGCGTCGTCCAACTGAACGTCAACGCGTCGATCAGCGATCGCCGAATTCCGCAGTTCGTCGCGCCCGGCGAACGAGCCTCCGAGCAGCAGCGCGTGAACGCGAATGCGACCGCGACGTTCGAGATCACGCCCGCGAACGCGGACAATCCCGCGGCCAAACCCTGACGGCGCGCCTACGCGAGGCGTCGCCGCCTAAATCTCGATCTCCCGCCCGATCTCCACGACGTTGTCGCAAGGGAGCTTGAGGTAATCGCTGATGCGTGCGGCGTTGCGGCTCATCGCGGCGAACAGCGCTTCCTGCCAGCGCGGCAGGCCCGCGCCGTCCTCGCGCGGCACGATCGTTTCGTGGCCGACGTAATAAGTGACGTCGTCGAGGTCGATGTCGGCGCCTTTGGCCTTGCATTCGGCGATGACGGCGGGGACGTCGGGCTGCTCCATGAAGCCGTAGCGCGCCTCCGCGCGCCAGTATTTGCCCGCTTCGCGCGTCACGCTCACGCGCTCCTCGGGCTCGACGCGCGGCGTCGAGGCCACGGTGAGCGTCAGGGCGAGCACGGTTTCGTGCAGCGAACGGTTCTTGCGCACATGCCATGACAACACCGGCGGCGTGCCCTCCTTGGCGCGGGTGAGGAACACCGCCGAGCCCGGCACGCGCGCGATGCGGCCCGATTGCAGTTCGGCGACGAAAACTTCGCTCGGCGTCTGTTCGGCGACCACTCGATTGTGCACGGCGCTCGCGCCGCGATGCCAGATCCACATCACGCCGTAGACGGCGCAGGCGAGCAGCAGCGGAACGTAGCCGCCTTGCATCACTTTAGCCATGTTAGCGGCGAAGAAGCCGCCGTCGACGATCATGAACAACCCCGCGACCGCGCCGGTGCGCAGAAGGCTCCAGCCCCAGATTTCGCGCATCGCGATGAACAGCAGCACGCTCGTCATCAGCATCGTCAGCGAGACGGCGATGCCGTAGGCTGCGGCGAGATTGTCGGACTTGCCGAAGCCGATCGTCAGACCGAGCGTGACGATCATCAGCAGCCAGTTGACGGTTCCGACGTAGATCTGGCCGTAGCCCTCCGCGGAGGTCTGCTTGACGATGACGCGCGGCAGCCAGCCGAGTTGAATGGCCTGGCGCGTCATCGAATAGGCGCCGGTGATGATCGATTGGCTGGCGATGATCGTCGCGATTGTCGCCAGCACGATCAAGGGGGTGAGCAGCGGGGCGGGGCAGAGGCGATAGAAGATATTGCCGTCGGTGGGCGCGCCGTTCAGCGCCAGCGCCGCCTGCCCCGCGTAATTGAGGACGAGACTGGGGAACACTACGAAGTTCCAGGCGAGGCGGATCGGCGTGGGGCCGAAATGCCCCATGTCGGCGTAGAGCGCCTCAGCGCCGGTGACGCACAGAAAGACGCCGCCGAGCACGAGGAAGCCGGTCAGGCCGCCGGAGGCGAGAAACTCGAGGCCGTACAGCGGATTGATCGCGACCAGCACGGACGGGTGCTGAAGCACGCCATAGACGCCGAGCGCCGCCATGACGAGGAACCAGACGAGCATGATCGGGCCGAAGGCCCTGCCGATGCGCGCCGTGCCCTGCGGCTGGATCGCGAACAGGGCCAGCAGGATCGCCACCGCGGCCGGCAGCACGAACGCCTGCAGCGACGGCGCGACCTGCTCCATGCCTTCGAGCGCCGAGAGCACCGAGATCGCCGGCGTGATCGCGCCGTCGCCGTAGATCAGCGCCGCGCCGAACAGGCCTGCGGCGATGATCGCGGGCCGATGCCGCTTCTTGACGCCGAGCAGCGTCATCAGGGCGATGACGCCGCCTTCGCCGTCGTTGTCGATGCGCATGGCGAAGCCGACGTACTTGATCGTGGTGACGACGAGCAGCGTCCATAGGATCAGCGACAGCGATCCCAGGATCGTCTGAGCGTCGGGATGCGCGCCGGTCAGATCGAGCACCGTCTTGAGCGTGTACAGCGGGCTGGTTCCGATATCGCCGAAGACGATGCCGAGCGCGGCCAGACTCATTGCGGCCAGGCGCGGATTGAACGCGGCGCCGGAGGCCGCTTGCTGGGTCGTCACTTCGAGTCTCCGTCGCATGCGGCCGCGCGACGGCGGCGCCGAGACCTCTATAGACCGACGCCAAACCGACGGGAAAGGCCGGAATTGGCGCGGTCCGCTCGAGTCGAGCCGGGGCGTGATCGCCGGATCATGGCCGCTGGCTCGCCGGCCGCAGCCTGCGCCATCGAAAGACGGCGGGCGGTCGCCCGGGCGCTCGATGGGCGATCGCGCGGGGTCCGCCGGACGATCGCGAAGCGCGGGCGCCTCGGCGGCGGCAACGGCCGGTCAACCTTAAGAAATTTAACCGTCGCCAAAAGCCGCGACGGCTCAAATTGTAGCGAATTGTTTTTCGCCGCGCCAAGCGGTTTGACCGAACCTGTCCCGCGTCGATCACGACGGGGGAAGACGATGTTTGGGTGGGTTGCGCGGTCGGCCGCCGCCGCGGGTCTGTTCGGGCTCGCCTATGGCGGCTTCGTCGAGGCCTCGGAGCCGAAAATGCCGCATGCGAGCTACGCCGCGGTCGGCGGCTCGACGTCCGTCCCCTACGGCTGGATCGATTTCTGCGGCCGCCGGCCCGAGGAATGCAGCCTCGGCAAGCTTTCGCCGCTCGACGTTCGCCTGACGAAAAGGACCTGGGAGATCCTCAACCGCGTCAACGTCTTCACCAACGACGCGATCGAGCCGATCACCAATCTCGACCACTGGGGAACCGTCGTCGACCATTGGGATTACCCGATCGACGGCAAGGGCGACTGCAAGGTTTATGCGCTGTTCAAGCGCAAGCAACTCATCGAGCAGGGATTTCCCAGGCAAGCGCTGCTGATGACGATCGTGCGCGATCTCGACGGCGAGGGCCACGCCGTCCTCACGGTCAAGACCGACCACGGCGAATTCGTGCTCGACAATCTCCGCGACGAAATCCTGCCGTGGGACGCGACCGGCTATCGCTTCATCAAGCGCCAGGCGCAGGACGATCCCAACGTCTGGTTGGACCTCGGCGGCGCGGGCGGGGCGGCGTCGTAACCAAGCCGACGCGCGCGGCGCTGCTTGTATTCCGCCTGCTTTATCTTATCTTGCCGTTGCTGCTCTCGCTCGTCGTCGTCGTTTTCGAACGCGAGCGGATCGGCGGGCTTGTTCGCGCAAGAGGCGGAGGTTGAGCCATGGCCTCGAAGATGCCGATTTCAGCGAGCGACGTGCTTCTGGTCATCGACATCCAGAACGATTTCCTCACCGGCGGGGCCTTGGCGGTTCCCGACGGCGAGGCGATCGTGCCGCTGGTCAATCGCCTGATCAAGGCGTTCCCGCAAGTCGTCGTCACCCAGGACTGGCACCCGGAAGGCCACGTCTCGTTCGCCTCCTCGCACGACGGCGCCAAGCCGTTCGACGTGGTCCAGTTTCCTCACGGCGACCAGGCGCTGTGGCCGGACCATTGCGTGCAAGGCGCGCCGGGCGCGGCGCTGCACGAAGCGCTCGACGTCGATGCGGCGTGCCTGATCCTGCGCAAAGGCGTCAACGCCAAGATGGATTCCTATTCCGCCTTCACCGAAGCCGACGGCAAGACGACGACCGGGCTGGCGGCGCTGCTCAAGGCGCGGGGCGCGCGCCGGGTGTTCGCGTGCGGCCTGGCCACCGATTACTGCGTCGCCTATTCCGCGCTCGACGCGCGCGCCGCCGGCTTCGAGACCTTCGTCGTCGACGACGCCTGCCGCGCGATCGACGCCGGCGGTTCGCTGGAGGCCGCCTGGGCCAAGATGAACGCCGCGCAGATATGGCGAATCCAGGCGCGCGAGATCCTGGGGTAGGGGCAGGGCGGCGGCGCATCTTTCCTGCGTCGATTATCTCGGCGACGCGCCGTGGGGCGAAAGCGAGACGGCTAAGGCATGACGCGCGCGGATCGAATCCCGTCCCTGGTCCCACCCGCCGCTCGGCGAGCGGCCGGCGGGCATGGCGGCGAGCCCGGGCTGCGCCGATCTCGACTTCGGACCGATCTCGAGGCCAAGGCGCGCGAGCTCGGCTTCGACGCCTGCCGCGTCGCGGCGCCGAAGCTGCCGCCGCGCGCGCGCGAAGACCTCGCCGCCTGGCTCGCCGACGGCGCGCACGGCGAGATGGACTGGATGGCCGAGACCTTCGCGCGTCGCGCCGATCCGAAGACCCTGTGGCCCGAGGCGCGCAGCGTCGTCATGCTGGCGATGAACTACGGACCGGCCGCCGATCCGCGCGAGGCGCTGCGCCATAAGAGCCGCGCGGCGATCTCGGTCTATGCCCGCGGTCGCGACTATCACGACGTGATCAAGGGCCGCTTGAAGACGCTGGGCTCCTGGCTCGTCGCCAGCGCGCGCCCCGAGAAGGCCGAGGTCAAGGTCTTCGTCGACACCGCGCCGGTGATGGAGAAGCCGCTCGCCGCCGCCGCGGGCCTCGGCTGGCAGGGCAAGCACACCAATCTCGTCAGCCGCGAATTCGGCTCGTGGCTGTTTCTCGGCGCGATCTTCACCGATCTCGCGCTTTCGCCCGACGCGCCGGAAAGCGACCATTGCGGCGCCTGCCGCGCCTGCCTCGACGTCTGCCCGACGCGCGCCTTCACCGCGCCTTATCGGCTCGACGCGCGCCGCTGCGTCTCCTATCTGACCATCGAGCACAAGGGGACGATCGCGCCGGACCTACGCGCCGCGATCGGTGCCCGCATCTACGGCTGCGACGATTGCCTGGCGGTCTGTCCGTGGAACAAATTCGCGCGCGCGGGGCGCGAGGCCAAGCTCACGGCGCGCGAGGATCTCGCCCATCCGCCGCTGGCCGAACTCGCCGCGCTCGACGAGCAAAACTTCCGGCGCCGCTTCGCCGGCGGGCCGATCAAGCGGATCGGCCACGCGCGATTCTTGCGCAACGTCATGATCGCGATCGGCAATTCCGGCGATCCCGCGCTGATCGCCGCCGCGCGCGCCGGGCTCGCCGCCGCATCGCCGCTGGCGCGCGCGATGGCGGTCTGGGCGCTCGCCCGCCTTTGCCCGGCCGAGGAATTTTCCGCGCTTGCGCGCCAACGCGCGGAGGCGGAACCCGATGCGACGGTCGCGCTGGAATGGCGCGCGCCGGCCGCCGCCCCGACGACGCGTTAGAGCCTCGCGGGGGCGGGCGATTCGCATGAGTTACGCTGGGAACAGACTCGACCCGGAGCCGTGCGAGCCGACGCTTCAATGCGTCGTGACGCGCTCCGTCTCGTGCTTAAGCTTTTCGATTTCGTCTTTAAGTTGGAGTTTCTTGCGTTTCAGTTCGTGGAGCTTCAAATCGTCGGCTGACGGGTGCGCCTCCTCCAGCGCGATCGCGGTTTCGATCGCCTGGTGGCGGCGCACAAGTTCCGTCAAATGCGATTCGAGGGACATTGGCAAACTCCCTTTCCTTAACGACGACGAAAGTGTGACACATCGGGGGCGGCATGCAAGCGCGAAATTGCGCCTCCGCCGATCAATTCATCGCCCCCGTCGAGGGCATTTTAGCGGCTGCGCGCGCGGGATCGCGGCGGCCTTGCGAACTTGCGCCCAGACTCGCATATTCGCCGCGCCGGCGCCCGTTTGGGGGGCGCGGCCGATTCGGGCGAAGCAGGGCATGGCGCAGCAGAATTTGAGCGAGGAAGAACGCGCGGTTCTGTCGGGTCAATTGGAGCGATTGCGCGAAGAGCAGCGCGACCTCGACGCCGCCATCGACGCGCTGAGCGAGGCCGGCGAGGGCGACCAATTGCAGTTGCAACGGCTCAAGAGGCGCAAGGTCCTGTTGCGCGACCGAATGACGCAACTCGAGGACGCGCTGACGCCCGACATCATCGCCTGAGGGGGTTAGACGTCTCGTAGATGCGAGCGCTGGTCGCGGGCGGCGCCATTCTTCGTCGCCGACTCAATCGTTTCAATCTGTTGCGTGACGATTTTCCGCCGCCTCGGCCGGCGATGGCGGCGCGAGCGCGGGCTCCGGGGGCGCGGAGCGCCTGCGTCGCTGCGGCGGCCGCATCGGCAAGCGGGCGCGCCAAGCCCCGATAGCGATCGAGTTCGCCGACGATGCGGACCACGCGGTCGAGCGCCTGCATGTTTCCCTCCATCATCGCCGCGTGCGCGACCATCATCGCGTCGCCGAGGCGGCCGATCTGCAACTGCACGAAGCCCGCCGGGGGATCGACCTCGCGCCGCTCCAACATCTCCTGAACGAGTTCGCGCGCGCGTCTGATCGACAGCCCTTCTTGCAACGGGATCTCGGCGACCGGCACGCCGGCCTTGGGCAAGTCGAACAGCCTGAGATTGCGCTCCGCCTTCGCCCGCCGCGTTTCGATGCGGCCGCGCGCGCGGGGCGACGATCGCCCCGACAGCGATACCGACATCATGATCGATATCGATCCCGAGGCGGAACTGTCGGTTTACGACTACGTGGGATTGAAGCGCTATATCGCCAGCCTATTGGAGGGCTCCGTCGACGTGATCGACCGCGAAGCGCTGAAACCCCATGTCCGCCCCCCCCCCCGCGGAAGGCGACGCCGTCTATGCCTTCTGAACGGGCGAATCCGCAGGCGTACCGTTTTCATATTCGCGACAACGTCACTCTCGCCCGCGGCTTCGTCGGCGGCTTCGATTACGAACGATTCCGCGACAATCAGCTTCGGATTACGGCGACAGATTCCGGCGACAGCTTACCAAATCCCCAATTACGGTAGGCCACGCCGCCCCGTCGCCGTCAAGCGGCTGCGCCGCTCCTACGCTGCGCTTCGGTCGCTGCGCGATGACTGCGCCGGGCCGGCGTGGCAAAGGGCTCTTCAGTCGTGTCGCTGACGCAAAGCGGCCCAACGGGCCGCTTTGCGTCAGCGACACGACTTGCAAACCAAACACCAGCGCCGCGCGGAGCGGTCAAGGTTCGCGAGCGAAGCGCGAAGCGGCTCGACCTTGACAGCGAGCACGGCGATGGCAGTGGTGTGCCTCGGGCCGTGTTTCAGCGTAATAGCCGGATCGCGGCGCGCGCTGATGCGCCCAACGCAATCGCGGAGTCGACCGTGACGAATCCGAATGAGACGCCGCCCGACCAGGTCCACAAGCCGCCGCCGCCGGACGAGCATGCGCAAGCGGAGAACCGCGACTTCGCCAATATCGTCGCGTTGGTCTTCGTCGTCGCGTTGGCGCTCGGCGCCTTCTGGCTGTTCAAGGAGCTCGAGCGCCATAACGAAATCCTGAACTGCGTCGCCTCCGGCCGGCGCAATTGCGACGCGCTGCTCCATCCCGACGCGCCCGCGCCTTGAGCGCCGCCGAAGGCGAAAAAGCGGCGCTTCGGCCGCGCGATCTCGAATGATCGCCGCTCGTCTCTCGCCGCCCGCGCGGGGCCGACCCCGCGCGGGCGGAAAATCGCCGCAAGCCGATATCATCGGCGCCCCGGCTTACTTGAGGGCGTCCTCGACCGACTTGACTACGCCGCGCGCCGCAAACGCCGCCATCACGATGGCCACGCCCGAAGTCAGCAGGTTGACCCCGGCGATCAGGCCCAAGGTCCACGTCGCGCTGACCGGCCAACTGTAGACGATGATCGCAACCAGGATCAGGTCGCAAACGCCGCTGGCGAGCATCCAGCCCCAGGCGTCGGGCAGCGCCTTGCGATAGGCGATGGAGGTCACGATCTGGAACACGCCTTCGGCGACGAAAATCGCGGTCAGCGCCAACGTGAGCGTCTCCGTGCCGGTGATCGGCTTGTAGAGCAGCAAGACGCCGAGCGCGAGCGACAGCGCCGCCGTGACCAGCGTCCATATGAAGGCCGAGACGTCGTCGGCGGAGAACATCACGACGAGGCCGACGATGCCGGCGATCAGGAACAGCCAGCCGATGAAGATTTCGACCGCGACGGTCGAGATCATCGGCGCGGCGATGGCGAGGACGCCGAGAACGATCAGGGCGACGCCCTGAAACATGAGCAGCCCCCAACGCGCGTTCCACGCGTCTCTGACGCCGCGGTGCAAGTCGCTCAGATCTGAATCGATGGCAGCCATAGGATTCCCCCTTTTCTGCTCGCGCGATTGGCTTGACGAAACCCGGCGAGCAACGCGCGATCGCCGGCGGCGAACGCGCTGAACCGAAAAATATCACATATTTTTGGCGTTGCGCGCGTCTTCTTCGCTCGCGCGGCCAACGCTTGGCCGCCGAGCGATGAAGCCGCGCGCCGACCGCTGGTTATCGCTTGGGCGAAACGGTCTTCGCGTCTCGCCGCGCGAGCCACGCTTCCAGCACCGCCTTTTCGACGTTGTCCACCGCCGCCAGAGCCACGGCGAGCGCGGCGGCGGCGTATTGCTCGGCGAGGTCGGCCCGATTTTGCAGCTTGGCCGTATCTAACTTCGCCTTCCACTCGGCGATCTTCTCGCTGGCCGTCGCCTTTTCGGCGTCGAGCCAGGTCTTCATCTCGGCTTCGGCGGTCACGACCCTCGGATGATTCTGTTCAACGCGCTTGCGCACCGAATCGAGATATTTGCGCGCCTCCTGCTCGGCGTTTTCGGCCTTGCCGTCGATCTTGCCTTTCAGGCTTTCCAGGCCGCTTTCGACGTTCGTGAGTTTCAGACGAAGATCCTTGCAGAATTGGTCCAGATGCTGCGCCATAATGAGTCTCCTTTCTCTGTCGAAGATGCCCGTAGCTTGATCCGCGCGCGGCGATGGCGAAAGGTTGGATCCGGCCAACAAGGAGTTGGCGTTCGGCCATCGTCGAAGGCCCGAACGCGATCGACGACGGCGCCGGCGGCGCAGCGGGCTCGACCGCCCTTGCGCCTTGCGGATCGCCGCGAGGATCGTCGCCTCATGTTCGCGCCAAGCGCCTGAACTCGCGAGGGGCGCCGTCGGTCCAACGGCGAAAAGCGTGGCGAAAATTGGCTGCTTCGCTGAAGTCGAGGGCCTGCGCGATGTCTTCGACGGTCAAATCGGTGTCGCGCAGATATTTGATCGCGACTTGGGCCCTCAGCTCGTCCAGGAGCTTGCGGAAGGACGTGTCCTCCTCCTTCAGTCTTCGCCGCAGCGTGCGCGTCGCGATCTTCAAATGCTTGGCGATGGCGTTGAAGCTGGTCGGCCGGGCCAAATTGACGAGAAGCGCCTCCCGCACCTGGCCGACGACGCCGGCGCGCTGCTGAAACTCCTCCATCAGCTGGTCGCACAGCGCCAGCGCGGACGCATAAGTCAGATCATTTCCCATCGTCGGCGCGCCGTCCAACCACGCCGAATCGAATATGAACTTGTTTTCAGCCTGTCCGAACGCGACCTGACAGTCGAACGTTTCGCCGTAGTCCGGCGCATCGCTCGACGGGCCGTAGGCGACCTCCAGTCTGCGCGGTTTGAACGCCGGCCCCATGACGTCGCGATGCAGCGATTCGTGAATGCCGAATTGCAGTTCGACGAGAAATCGGTACAGCGCGTCGTCGACATCGGGGTGCGGCAAAGGAGCAATCGTCCATACGCCCTGTTCGCCTTCCTCCTTGAAGGAAACGTCGGCGAGGGGCGTCGCGAGCTGGTGGTATCTCTGGGCAAAGCGCATGGTCTGTCGAAAGTTGGCGCTGGTGAGGATCGCGAACCCGTACATTCCATATGTCGACACGTGGAAGCGCAGCCCGGCCCGATAGGCGAAACGCCAGTCGGGCGCGAGCCGAACCGCGTTGCGATAACATCGAATGATTTGGTTCAATGAGACCCGCGTCGCCGCAGACGCCAATTCGTCGCGCGACAGGCGGACGGACTCCAACGCCCTGGCGGGGTCGACGCCTTCGGCTTGCAGCGCGTTCACCACGGCGACGAGCTTGGCGACGGGATGGATTTTCTCGTTGGGGCCCGCGTCGATCATCGCTGCGCATAAGCTCCCTTGGTCGCGCGAGGCGGACCCGTTGCGAAAACGCGCATCGCCATGCGCCGCGCGCGACAATTTCCATCATGCGGCCGCTATTTCGACCGCAAAAAAGCGATCGCCGGCGTGCGCGCCGCTGCCGCTTCCCCCCGGATGGCCACGAATTTTCAGTTCAGACTGCGACATTTCGACCGGCCGGACAACCCTGAAGCGCTCGATCGTCGAACCTGGCCGTCAATCGGCGCTGCGACGCCCAGGCGACGCCGTCGCCAAAAAGATTGCGGCGCGTCGGCCCGAGAAACGCGTCATTATGTCGCTCGTTGCTCGCCGCTGAGCCGGAGCCGCCCCATGCCCTACCGCGTCAACGCCGACCTGCCGCCTTCGGTGCGCTTGCACCTGCCCGAGCACGCGCAGGACATCTATCGCGAGGCGTTCAACCACGCCTTCGCCGCCCACGCGGGCGACCCGCGCCAGGAGGAGGCGGCGCACCGCATCGCCTGGGCGGCGGTCAAGCGCCGCTACGAGAAGATCGGCGACTTTTGGGAGGAGCGCGGATAAGCCGCCGCCCCGCCTTGCGCGCCGCGCGGGCTTGCCTTATCGCAACGCGCATGATCGACCTTTCCCTTGGCCGCGTGCGCCCGTGACCGCCCCTCCGAAGCCCGTCGCGATCATCATGGGCTCGCAGTCCGACTGGGCGACGATGCGGCGCGCCGCCGAGACGCTCGACGAACTTGGCCTCGGCTATGACGCGCGCATCGTCTCGGCGCACCGCACGCCCGACCGCTTGGTCGCCTTCGCCAAGGGGGCGCGCGCCGCAGGTTTCAAGGTCATCATCGCCGGGGCGGGCGGGGCGGCGCATCTGGCTGGCGTGACGGCGGCGTTGACCACGCTGCCAGTCTTCGGCGTGCCCATCGAGACCCGGGCGCTGGGCGGACAGGACAGCCTATTTTCGATCGTGCAGATGCCGGCGGGCGTGCCGGTCGGAACCCTGGCGATCGGCGCGGCGGGAGCGGTCAACGCGGCGCTGATCGCCGCGGAAGTGCTGGCGCTCGCCGACGTCTCGCTCGCCGAGCGGCTGGAGGCCTGGCGCGCGGCGCGCGCCGCCGCGGTTCCCGAGACGCCGACGGACGACGGCGCGGGATGATCGCGGCGCGCAAACTCGGCCTCGGCCGCCGCGTCGACGCGACCGATCGGCTGGACAGCGCGACGCGAGTCTGCTAGGGAAAACTGCAATTAGGCGCGCCGCTCATCGAGCCGGCGCGCTTCTGTCGTCTTCGCATATTGTTAAGTTACGTCGAGGCTTGGCCTCTCAACACAGGATCGCCCGTGCAAGTTCTCGTTCGCGACAACAATGTCGATCAGGCCCTCAAAGCGCTCAAGAAGAAGATGCAGCGCGAGGGGATTTTCCGCGAAATGAAGCTTCGCGGGCATTACGAGAAGCCATCGGAAAAGCGCGCCCGTGAGAAGGCCGAGGCGGTGCGCCGCGCCCGCAAGCTGGCGCGCAAGAAGTTGCAGCGTGAAGGCCTGCTGCCGATGAAGCCGAAGGTTGCGCCGGGGGCGCCGCGCTCCGCCGGTTGAGCGGTCCTGCGCCAGAGCGCGGGCGCGGGTTCGCTCCGCTCCTATTTCGCCATTTTTCTCGCGCATGCGTTGGGCGAACGACAAGGTTAGAGGTCCGCCCGAAGGGCGGCGGGCGGAGGGTGTGGGATCATGCGGATGACGGCGCGCTTCCCTCGCGCGACGGTCGGGCGATGGATGCTTCTGTCGCTGGCGGCGCTGGCGCTTGCGGCCTGCAGCGAGACTCTCGGCTCGCTTGCTCCTTCGCCCAGCCGGGTTGCGGAGGTCGACGCCAGCGCGCCCGCCGCCAACGCCGGCAACATCGCCTCGCTGAGCGACGTCATCCAACGCCATCCCGACGATTCGGTCGCCTACAACACCCGCGGCATCGCCTACGCCAAGAGCGGCAACTATCAAAAGGCGATCGACGACTTCACCCTCGCGCTGCAGCTCGATCCGAAATTCTCCGCCGCCTACACCAATCGCGCGCTCGCCTATCGGCAAATCGGCAAAGACGGCCCAGCGCTGGTCAATTTCAACGCCGCCATCGTCGCCAACCCCAACGATGCGTCGGCCTATCTCGGGCGCGGCAATCTCTTGCGCGCGCACGGCCATTTCCCCGAGGCGCTCGCCGACCTCGACACGGCGATCCGGCTCAATCCCGAGGGCGCGCAGGCCTATCACGCGCGCGGGCTGATCTATCAGCGCCAGGGCAATCACGAGCAGGCGATCACCGATTTCAATAACGCGATCGATCGCGATCCGTTCGCCGGGGCGCCGTATCAGGCGCGCGGCCAAAGCCTGCTCGCCACCGGCAAGTACGACGCCGCGATCGAGGACTTCAACGCCGCGCTCAACGTCGACCCCAACAACGCCGACGCGTGGGCGGGCCTGGGCCTCGCCTACGAAAAGCAGGGCGACAAGCCGAAGGCGGTCGAGTCCTACCAGCGCGCGATGGAGGTGAGCCCCGACAACGCCATCGCCCGCGCCGGGCTGCAACGGCTGGCTTGAGGGGCGGGGCGGGCCGGGGCGCTAGACGCCGCGCGCCGGCCGCGCTCCGCCGAGCGCGGCTACAGCTGTCCGAGCGCCTTGACGATCGCGTCGGTCATCTTCTTGGCGTCGCCGAACAGCATCATCGTGTTGGGGCGGAAGAACAGCTCGTTCTCGACGCCGGCGTAGCCCGAGCCCATGCCGCGCTTGACGAACAGCACGGTCTTGGCCTTCTCGACGTCGAGGATCGGCATGCCGTAGATCGGCGATTTCGGGTCGGTCTTGGCGGCGGGGTTGGTGACGTCGTTGGCGCCGATGACGTAGGCGACGTCGGTCTGGGCGAATTCGTTGTTGATGTCGTCGAGTTCGAACACTTCGTCGTAGGGCACGTTGGCCTCGGCGAGCAACACGTTCATGTGGCCCGGCATGCGTCCCGCGACGGGATGGATCGCGTATTTGACGTCGACGCCGCTTTTCTTGAGGAGGTCGGCCATTTCGCGCAAGCTATGCTGCGCTTGCGCGACCGCCATGCCGTAGCCGGGGACGATGATCACCTTCGAGGCGTTCTTCATCATGAACGCGGCGTCGTCGGCCGAGCCCCGCGTGACCGACCGCGTCTCGGCCGCGCCCGTCGCCGCCACTTCGCCGCCGAAGCCGCCCAGGATCACCGCGATGAACGAGCGGTTCATGCCCTTGCACATGATGTAGGACAGGATCGCGCCCGAGGAGCCGACCAGCGCGCCGGTGATGATCAGCGCGAGATTGCCGAGCGTGAAGCCGATGCCCGCCGCCGCCCAGCCGGAATAGGAGTTGAGCATCGAAATGACCACCGGCATGTCGGCGCCGCCGATCGGGATGATGATCAGCACGCCGAGCGCCAGCGACACCGCGGTGACGAGCCAGAAGTACATCGGCGCCTGCGTGACGTAGAACGCGACGATGAGGACGACCAGCGCGACGCCGAGGGCGATATTGACAGTATGGCGTTGCGGCAACAGGATCGGCTTGCCCGACATGCGGCCGTCGAGCTTGAGGAAGGCGATGATCGAGCCGGTGAAGGTCACCGCGCCGATGGCCAAGCCGAGCGACATTTCGATGATGCTCGCCGGATGGATGCGGTCGCCTTCGGCGATGCCGAAGGCCGCCGGCGCATAGAGCGCGCCCGCCGCCACCAGCACCGCGGCGAGGCCGACCAGCGAGTGGAACATCGCGACGAGTTGCGGCATCGCCGTCATGGCGATGGTGCGGGCGCGCCAGACGCCGACGCCGCCGCCGATGGCGAAACCGAGAAGCACCAGCAGCCAAGCCACGCCGCTCGACGGCGGACTCAGGGCGAGCGTCGTCGCGACGGCGATCGCCATGCCGATCATGCCGAAGCGGTTGCCCTGGCGCGAGCTGGCGGGCGAGGAAAGGCCGCGCAGCGCCAGGATGAACAGAATGCCGGAGACGAGATAGAGCAGGGCGGCGAGATTGGCGTTCACTTGAGGTCAGCCCTTCTTCTTGTACATTGCGAGCATGCGCTCAGTGACCAGGAACCCGCCGAAGATGTTCACCGAGGCGAGGGTCAGCGCGATGAAGCCGACCACGCGGGCGAGGGTGGAGCCGCTGTCGACCGCGGCGACGCCGACCGCCAGCAGCGCGCCGACGACGATAACGGAGGAGATCGCGTTGGTTTCCGACATCAGCGGCGTATGCAGCGCCGGCGTCACCGACCAGACGACGTAATAGCCGACGAACACCGCGAGCGCGAAGATCGCCAGACGAAAGACGAACGGATCGACCGCGCCTCCCGAGGCGACGTGGCCGGCGGCGGCGAGCTGATCGGCGCAGTTCTGCGCGGCGCCCGCGGCCGAGTCGGCCGCGTCGGCGACGACCTTCAGTTTGGCGATGGCGGCGTTAAGGTTTTCCATCGATCCCTCTCGTCGTTGGCAAAAGCGCGGCGCGTCACGCCGACTTGGGCTGGAAATTCGGATGAACGATCGCGCCGTCGCGCGTCAGGCAGGTCGCCTTGACGAGTTCGTCGTCCCAATTGACGGCGATCGTCTTGGCCGATTTGTCGATCAGCGTCTCGACGAAGGCGTAAAGATTGCGCGCGTAGAGCGCCGAGGCGGTCGCGGCGAGCCGCGTGACGCTGGAATTGCCGACGACCCGAACGCCGTTGTCGGTCACGACGACTTCGTCGGCGCGGGCGAGTTCGCAATTGCCGCCGCGCTCGACCGCGAGATCGACGATCACCGAGCCGGCGCGCATCGACTTGACCATTTCGGCGCTGATGAGGCGCGGCGCGGGACGGCCGGGAATCAGCGCGGTGGCGATGACGATGTCCTGCTTGGCGATATGGGCGGCGATCAGCGCCGCCTGCTTGGCCTTGTAGGCGTCCGACATTTCCTTGGCGTAGCCGCCCGCGGTCTCGGCCTGCTTGAACTCCTCGTCTTCGACGGCGACGAACTTGGCGCCGAGCGACTCGACCTGTTCTTTGGTCGCCGGGCGCACGTCGGTGGCGGTGACGATGGCGCCGAGCCGGCGCGCGGTGGCGATCGCCTGCAGACCGGCCACGCCGACGCCCATGATGAAGGCCTTGGCGGCCGGAACGGCGCCCGCCGCCGTCATCATCATCGGCAGCGCGCGGCCGTACTCGGACGCCGCGTCGATCACGGCGCGATAGCCGGCCAGATTGGCCTGGCTGGAGAGGACGTCCATCGTCTGCGCGCGGGTGATGCGCGGCAACAGCTCCATCGCGAAGGCGGCGACGCCCGCCTCGGCCATCGCCGCCACCGCGTCCTGATGACCGTAGGGGTCCATCGCGGCGACGACCAGCGCGCCGCGCTTCATCTGGCCGAGTTCGGCGCCGCTCGGGCGGCGCACCTTCAGGATGACGTCGGCCCCGAGCGCTTCGGCGGCGGAGACGAGCCTGGCGCCCGCCGCCGCGTAGTCGGCGTCGACGATTCCAGCGTTGCGGCCGGCGCCGCGTTCGACCGCCGCCTCGGCGCCGAGGGCGACGAATTTCTTCACCGTTTCCGCGCTCGCGGCGACGCGCGTCTCGCGCGGCTCGGTTTCCGCGACGACCCCAATCAACATCATGCCATCCTCAGACGCTTTGCGGTCGCCCCGATCCCGACGCGATCCCGATGACTTTGCTAGAGAGCGACGCGGGCGAACCCGAGCGCGGAGACGAGGCGCGGCGATATGGCGGGCGCGCTCCACGTCGAAGCGAGGAAGGCGGCGAAGGTCGACCGACGCCGCGCCATGTCCATCGGTTCGTCCGCCGTCGCGGCGCCGTGATCGCTCGCCATGTCTGCTCCGCTCCCCGCCGCTTAAAGAACGCGACGGCGCCGATCTACTGTATCGGCCGCCTCGCCGCAATAGCGGATTCATGGGGTGCGGCGATCCGCGCAGCGCGGCGCCTGGTCGCGGGGCTCGCGGATTTGCCCGAGGCTCAGAGTCTGGCGGTGGATTCGAGGACCCGCTCGATCGCCTTTTCGCGCCCTTCGAGGGACTCGTATTTCAGCAATTCCGCCTGCGCTTCTTCTTCGGCCGCCTTGGCTTGTTCGATCTGCGCCGTCAGTTCGCCGATCGACCGCTTGAGGTTGTCGCGGCGCGCGATCGCGGCGCGCGCGTAAGTCGGGTAAGCGAAATGACTGGGGTCGCTGATCCCCGCGCGCTTTTCCTCATTGACGATTTCGCGATCGAGGTCGATCGCCATGCGGGTGAATTCGGCCACCATCGTTTCGATCTGCCGAACGCGCCGGCGTTTTTCCTCCGCCTGGAAGCGCTTTAGCCGAATGAGCGTGTCTCGCGATTTCATCCTTACGCACTCCATATGCCACACAAGAACGCCCGAGCGGAAGCCGCCGCCCGACGCCGGTTCGCCACGAGACAGATGCGAAGATGGCGCCGGAAGGTTGCTCTTTTCTTACGCGGGCGTGGGATTTGTCGAAATCGCCCGGCGACGCCGCGAAAATATGACGCAAGGCCGGTCCTGTTAGCGGTTCGTTTACTCCCATCGTTAACAATCCTTAGCAAGAGATCACCGCGCGGGACGGTCGGGCGGCGCGCCGCGCCGCCGGGCGGCTCGCGCCGCGCGGCTGGGATCGTCGAGTCAATAGAATCGAATAGAGAAAAAAGTTAATGTAACACATTAGCAATGGATGTTCAGAATCATGTAGTTGAATCAATAAGTTCCCTCTAGGACGGAATTATTCCGGGAAAGGGGTTGGCGAGTGAATCAGAATTTGTTAACCAAAGGCGTTCAGTCTGCGTGTCGAATCGGCCGGGCCCGCTTCCCGGCTGCGCGCCGGCTTCCACGCGGCGCGAATGCGGCGGGGATCACCGCGGTCGCGTGCCTAGAGGCAAGGGTGGGGATTTAACATGCGGATACTTTTGATCGAGGACGACAGCGCCACAGCGCAAAGCATCGAACTGATGCTCAAGTCCGAGAATTTCAACGTCTATGTCACCGACCTCGGCGAGGAGGGCATCGATCTCGGCAAGCTCTATGATTACGACATCATCCTGCTCGATCTGAATTTGCCCGACATGTCGGGCTACGAGGTGCTGCGCTCGCTGCGCGTCACCAAGATCAAGACGCCGATCCTCATTCTCTCCGGGATGGCGGGCATCGAGGACAAGGTGAAGGGCCTCGGCCACGGGGCCGACGATTATCTGACCAAGCCTTTCCACAAGGACGAACTGATCGCGCGCATCCATGCGATCGTGCGCCGCTCGAAGGGCCACGCCCAGTCTGTCATCATCACCGGCGATCTGGTCGTCAATCTCGACCAGAAGACCGTCGAGGTCGACGGCGCCCGCGTGCATCTGACGGGCAAGGAATATCAGATGCTCGAACTGCTGTCGCTGCGCAAGGGCACGACGCTGACCAAGGAAATGTTCCTCAACCATCTCTACGGCGGGATGGACGAGCCGGAGCTGAAGATCATCGACGTGTTCATCTGCAAGCTGCGCAAGAAGCTGGCGATGGCCTCCAACGGCCGCAACTACATCGAGACGGTGTGGGGCCGCGGCTATGTGCTGCGCGAGCCCTCGCCCGCCGAACAGCGGATCACCGCCTGAGGCGGCTTCGCCTAAGCGCGGGACGGCCGACGGGAATGATCGGGCGCCTGGCGGAGCCGCCAGGCGCCCTTTTCGCGCCGGAGACGCCACAGACGAAAGGGCGGCGCCGGAAAGGCCCGACGCGTCGAGCGCCCAAACTGGAGCTATGCGCCGGCGCGCGAATATGCTCCATGCAGCGCCCAGTCCGTTACGAGGATGCGATCCATGCCGTCTTCGACCGCTGCGCGCGTCCGCAAGCGGCGCGCCGCGCTCCGGCGCGCGGGGCTGAGGCCGGTGCAAATCTGGGTTCCCGACACGCGCCGCCTCGGCTTCGCCGAGGAATGCCGCCGACAATCCCGGTTGGTCGCCGAGGCCGACCTGGCCGATGCCGACTTGGGCGAGTTTTTGGACGCCGCCCTCGCCGACATCGACGGCTGGCGCGCGCCTTAAGTGAGGCGCGGAGATTTCGTCACCGTCGCCTTGCAGGGCGATTTCGCCAAGCCGCGACCGGCGCTGGTCATTCAGACCGGTCCCTTCACGGAACTCGCGACGGTCACGGTGCTGCTGGCGTCGTGCGCTCTCATCGATGCGCCGTTGCTGCGCGTCGCCGTGGCGCCCGACGCGGCGAACAACTTGCGCCAGCGCTCGCAGATCATGATCGACAAGACGATGACAGTGATGCGGACCAAGATCGGCGAAGCCGTCGGCCGATTGGAGGCCGATGCGATGCTCGAGGTCGAGCGGCGGCTGGCGATGTTCTTGGGGATCGCGAAGTAGGGAAGGGCGGGGCGCGGAGGAATGGGCAGGTGGAAGTTCGGCCATGTCTCAGTTCGAGATCCGAGGCCATCGAAAGGCGCTCGCGTCGCATCGGCATGCAATGGTATGCTTCATCGTAGGGATGGGAGCGATCGCAGGGATGGGAGCGTTATCATGCGGGGCAATATCGCGATCGTCAGAGAGGCTTTGTCGAGACTTCCCAAGGTGTCGCGGACTTGGTTCGAGTGGAACTGGGAAGACGCGATGTGGGTCAAGACGTTGGTGATCGAGGTCGAATTCGACACCGACCCGAACTCGAGCAGCTTCAACCAATCCGTTTTGGACGCGATCGAAAACACCGTGATCGGCGTCTTGACCGACGATACGACGCTGATCGTCAGTTACGTGAAAGTCGTTCCAACAACGCCGCGCTGAGGTCGCCGGGACCTGGAGGCGAGAACCGCCCCGCCGACGCGAACGCCCGCGCCGGGGCGGTCGCGCGGATTGCGACGCACGAGGCGACCGATACGCCGCCGGGATCGACAAGCGCTCGCGGCGCCCCCGCGTTCCATGCTATGCTGAGCGCCAAGCATCGGAGCGACGGACATGGCGTTTTCTCACCCTCTGGCGCGTGGCGCCAAAATCTGGGCCGAAAAGACTCTTGATGGCGAAGACCATCAAGTGCTCGTCGTCGTCACGACGATCGCATTAGGCCCCGGGGTCAAGGGGTTTAAGAAACGCTTGGTCGAAAAACTATCCCGCGCCGCGCAGGAATATCTCGCGGCTTCGGCGGAAGCGACGGGCTTTGTTCTTATCAATAGAATGCGAGATTGGGACGCCAAGAGTTCCTGAACGCCCGCGCCGTGGCGATCGTGCGGATTGCGACGGACGAGGAAACCGAGACACTACCCTCCGCAATGCCCCCCCTTGACTCCCGCCCCGTTTGCGTCCAAAACAAGAACAAAAAGCGAACATAGAGAGTGTGGATCGGATGTCGCGCGGCGACAGGGCTGAAGGGATGGCGCGTTTGCGGCGCGCCGTCGAGAAAATCGAGGCTCGCTCGGGGCCGGCGGAGACGCGCGCGCCAAGGCTGTCGCTGACTCCTGCGCTCGATCGCGCGCTCGGCGGCGGGCTTGCCGGCGACGCGCTGCACGAGATCGCGCCGGCGAGCGCGAGCGACGGGGCGGCGGCGACGGGCTTCGCGCTGGCGCTGGCGGCCGGGTTCATGGCCGAGCGCGGCGCGGCGGGGCTCATTCTCGCCGAGGATTTCGCTCTATGCGAGACCGGCGCGCTCTATGGGCCGGGTCTCGTCGCGCATGGGATGGAGCTCGGCCGGCTCGTCTTCGTGCGCGCGCCCGACGCGCCGGCGCTGTTCCAGGCGATGGAGGAGGCCTTGAGGAGCGGCGCGCCGGCGGTCGTCGTCGGCGAAGCGTGGAATCTTAGGGCTTACGACCTCGCCGTCTCGCGCCGCCTGCTGCTCGCCGCGCGGGCCGGGGCGACGCCGGCGCTGCTCATTCAGGCGAGCGCCTATGGCGCGGCCTCAAGACTCTCCAGCGCCGCCGAGACGCGCTTCGAAATCGCCGCCGCGCCGAGCGCGTGGTTGAGCGCCGTGGGCGGCGGGCGCGCCCTTCCCGGGCCGCCCGCCTTCGCCGCGCGGCTCGTCAAGGCGCGCCTGACGTCGGCTGAGGGGCCGCCGGGCCTCGACGCGACGAAAATCTTTCGCCTCACTTGGCGAAGCGAGGACCAGCGATTTGACGAACCGACGGTTTCTCTCCCTGTGGCTGCCGCGCCTGGCGACGGACCGCGCGCGGCGCGCGCGCGCCGTTGACGCGGCCGCGCCGCTGGCGGTCGTTGCGACGGTCAGACAAGCGCGCCGCCTCGTCGGCGTCGACGCGACCGCCACGCGGCTCGGCCTCGCGCCGGGCCTGACGCTCGCCGACGCGCGCGCGCGCCATCCCGCGCTCGAAGCCGTCGAGGCCGACCCACAAGCGGAAGCGAAGCTGCTCGAGCGCCTCGCCGACTTCTGCGCCCGCTTCACGCCGCTGGTCGCGCTCGATGGCGCCGACGGGCTGATGCTCGACGTCTCGGGCGTCGCGCATCTCTTCGGCGGCGAGGCGGGGCTCGCAGCAGAGGTCGAAGCGCGGCTGAAGGCGCAAGGCTTCTGCGTCGCGCTTGGGCTTGCCGACACGCCGCGCGCGGCTTCGGCGCTGGCGCGCTATTCGAGCCAGCGCATTGCGCCCGCCGGCCTTTCCGGCGCGGGCTTCGCCAAGCTCTATTACGAGATGCCGGTCGCCGCGCTGGGGCTCGACGAGCAAACGAACGCCGACATGGCGCGCGCCGGGCTTCGCCGCATCGGCGATCTCGCGCATCGGCCGCGCGCGCCGATCGCCGCGCGTTTCGGCGCTGAGGCGATCGCGCGGCTCGACGCGCTGAGCGGCCTCAACCGCGAGGCGATCTCGCCGCGTTTCGCCGCGCCCGACTTTTGCGCCGAGCGGCGCTTCGCCAGCCCGGTTCTGACCAGCGAGGCGATCATGGCGACGCTTCGCCGACTCGCCGACGATCTCGCCGCGCTGCTCGCGCGCCGGATGAAGGGCGCGCGCCGGCTGGAGCTCGCTCTTTTTCGCGTCGACGGCGACGTGCGCCGCATTCGCGTCGGCGCCGGCCGGCCGCTCGGCGAGGCGCGCGCCATCGCGCGGCTGTTCGCCGAGCGCCTCGCCGGCGGCGCCGAAGAGGAGATCGACGCCGGCTTCGGCGTCGACCTGATGCGCCTTTCCTGTCTCCTCGCCGAGCCGCTGGAGCCCTCGCAGAGCGAATGGGAACGCGCGCATGAGGCCGAGCGCTCATCGCGGCTCGCCGATCTCCTGGACGCCTTGAGCGCGCGCTTGGGCGCGCGCCGCGTGACGCGGCGGGAACTCGTCGAGGCCCATATTCCCGAACAGGCCGTCCTCGCCTCGCCGGCGATTCTTGGCGCGGCGCGCGCCGAGCGAGAGAGGAGCGCGCCCCTCGTTCGCGCCGAGGCGCCGACGCGGCCGTTGCGCCTGTTCGAGCGGCCCGAGCCGATCGAGGCGCTCGCCGAAGTCCCCGACGGCCCGCCGCTGCGTTTCCGCTGGCGGCGCGTCCTGCACGAAGTGGCGGCGATCGAAGGCCCCGAACGCATCGCCGCGCCGTGGTGGCGCCGGCCGGGCGCCCCGACGCGCGACTATTTCCGCGCCGAGGACAGTTTTGGGCGCCGCTTCTGGCTCTACCGCGAAGGCCTGTGGGGCCGCGAAACGACGCGGGCGAAATGGTTTTTGCATGGGGTGTTCCTATGATCCGCCTTAGCCCCCGCTTCGCCGAGCTCGCGACGACGACGAATTTTTCGTTCCTGCGCGGCGCTTCGCACCCGGAAGAGCTGGTCGCGCAGGCCGCCGCGCTCGGCCTGACGGGGATCGGCGTCGCCGACCGCAACACGCTCGCCGGCGTCGTGCGCGCGCACGTCTACGCGCGCGAGAACCGCACGGCGATCGGCGGCTTGCGCGTCGTCACGGGCGCCAGGCTGAGTTTTCGCGACGGCGCGCCCGACATGCTCGCCTATCCTAAGACCCGAGCCGCCTACGGGCGGCTCTGCCGGCTGCTGACCAAGGGCAATTTGCGCGCGCCCAAGGGCGAGTGTCATTTGGGCTTCGAGGATCTGCTCGAGCATGGCGAGGGCTTGCAGATCGTCGCAATGCCCCCGTCGGTCCGGGGCGAGGGCCGTATTCTTTCGTGCCTTCGCCAAGCCTTCCCCGGCCGCCTGTGGATCGGCGCGAGCCTGACCTATGGCGAGAATATGCGCGGCGGCCTTGCGCAGCGCGCGGCGCTGGCGAGGCATGTCGGCGCGCCGCTGTTGGCGACCAACGACGTCCTCATGCACTTAAGCGAGCGCCGCGCGCTCGCCGACATTCTCGCCTGCATTCGCGAGAAGACGACGCTGGAGGCGGCGGGACGGCTCACCCAGGCCAACGCCGAACGCCATCTCAAATCCCCCGACGAAATGGCGCGCCTGTTCGCCGAAGCGCCGCAGGCGGTGGAGGAGACGATCCGCTTCCTCGACGGCCTTTCCTTCAGCCTCGATCAACTCGCGCACGACTATCCCCTGGAATTGCGCGAGGGTTTCGCCACCCCGCAAGCCGCGCTCGAAGCCTTCGCCGAAGCCGGCGCGCGCGCGCGCTATCCCCACGGCGTTCCCGCCAACGTTCGCGAGGCGCTCGATCATGAACTCGCGCTGATCGACAAGCTGAATTACGCGCCCTATTTCCTCACCGTGCACGACATCGTGCGTTTTGCGCGCGGCCGCGGAATCTTATGCCAGGGGCGCGGCTCGGCGGCCAATTCGGCGGTCTGCTTCTGTCTGGGGATCACCGAAGTCGATCCCGCCAAGTTCGATCTTCTGTTCGAGCGCTTCATCTCGCCCGAGCGCGACGAGCCGCCCGACATCGATGTCGACTTCGAGCACGAACGGCGCGAGGAGGCGATCCAATACATCTACGCGCGCTACGGGCGCGAGCGCGCCGGGCTGGCCGCCGCGGTGACGACCTATCGCACGCGCTCGGCGATCCGCGAGACGGCCAAGGTCTTCGGCCTTTCCGACGACGTGATCGTCGCGCTCAACAACACGGCATGGGGCCATGGTTCGACGCCGATCGAGGCGCCGCAGGCTGAACGCGCCGGCCTCGATCCCGCCGATCCGACGCTGGCGCTGGCGCTGCGACTGGCGGGCGAACTGACCGGCTTTCCCCGCCATCTCACCCAGCACAGCGGCGGCTTCGTCATCGCGCGCGACCGGCTCGACGAGGTCGCGCCGATCATGAACGCGGCGATGGAGGATCGCACCACCATCGAATGGGACAAGGACGACCTCGACGCGCTCGGGATTCTGAAGATCGACGTGCTCGCGCTCGGCATGCTCACCGCGATGAGCAAGAGTCTTGCGCTTTTGGAGAAGCACTACGGCGAGCGGCTGACGCTCGCCTCGATCCCCTCCGAGGAGGCGTGCGTCTACGCGATGATCCAGCGCGCCGACACCATCGGCGTCTTCCAGATCGAGAGCCGCGCGCAAATGTCGATGCTGCCGCGGCTCAAGCCGGAGAAGTTCTACGATCTCGTCATCGAGGTGGCGATCGTGCGCCCCGGCCCCATCCAGGGCGACATGGTGCATCCCTACTTACGCCGCCGCCAGGGCCTGGAGGAGGTCGCCTATCCCTCCAAGGAGCTGGGGGCGGTGCTCGGCAAGACGCTCGGCGTGCCCTTGTTTCAGGAGCAGGCGATGAAGATCGCCATCGTCGCGGCGGGTTTTTCGCCCGCCGAGGCCGACAAATTGCGCCGCGCGATGGCGACCTTCCGCCGCGTCGGCACGATCGCGACCTTTCAGGCCAAGATGGTCGAGGGCATGGTGGCCAAGGGCTACCAGCGCGAATTCGCCGAGCGCTGCTTCCGCCAGATCGAGGGTTTCGGCGAATACGGTTTTCCCGAGAGCCATGCGGCGAGCTTCGCGCTGATCGTCTACGCTTCGTGCTGGATGAAATGCCGCTATCCCGACGTCTTCGCCGCCGCGATGCTCAATTCGCAGCCGCTCGGCTTCTACGCGCCCGCCCAACTGGTGCGCGACGCGCGCGAACACGGCGTCGAGGCAAGGGAGGTCGACGTCAATTTTTCCGATTGGGACTGCACGCTGGAGGAGATTTCTTCCTCCCCCCTTGTGGGGGAGGGCCGGGGTGAGGGCGATTGCCCCAAGAGCCCTCATCCGTCGTCGCTTCGCGACGCCACCTTCTCCCGCGAGCGGGAGAAGGGACAAATCCACCCCCGCCACGCGTCGATGGCCGAGCATATCCGCGCGACGCACGCGGTGCGGCTGGGCTTTCGCCAGATCATCGGCGCGCGCGAAGAGGAGATGCGCCGGCTCGTCGAGGCGCGCGGAGCGGGCTACGACTCGGTGCGCGATCTCTGGCTGCGCTCGGGGCTTAGCCCGGTCGCGCTGGAGCGCCTGGCCGACGCCGACGCGTTCCGCTCGCTCGGCCTCGACCGGCGCCAGGCGCTGTGGGCGGTGCGCGGCCTCGACCGCGTCGGCGATCAGGACGATCTGCCGCTTTTTGCGCAGAGCCGCCCGGAGCGCCAACGCGAACCCGACGCGAAATTGCCGCCGATGCCGCTCGGCGCGCATGTCGTCGAGGATTACCGCCGTCTGTCGCTGTCGCTGAAGGCCCATCCGGTGGCGTTCATGCGCGCGCGGCTCGACGCGCGCGGCATGAAGCGCTCCGACGCGCTGGCTTGCGTAAAGAGCGGCGAGCGCGTCACGGTCGCCGGCCTGGTGCTGGTGCGCCAGCGCCCCGGCACGGCCAAGGGCGTGATCTTCATGACGCTGGAGGACGAGGCGGGCGTCGCCAACCTGATCGTCTGGCCCAAGGCGTTCGAGCGCCTGCGCGCGATCGTCATCGGCGCGCGCTTCGTCGCCGCGACCGGCAAATTGCAGAACGAGGCCGGCGTCGTCCACCTGATCGTCGAGCGCATGGAGGATTTGACGCCGATGCTGGGGATGCTTTCGGAAGAAGGCCCTGATCGCTCCGCGCCCGCGGACGAAGCGCGCCGCGCGCCGTCGTCGCCGCGGCGCCAGGGCGACCGCTTCGCGCAAGTCCAGCTCTTCGTGGATTCGCGCCTCGCCCCGCCGCCGGCCGAGAGCCGAGAACTCGAGCGCGCCCTGCCGGCGGGGCGGAATTTTCAGTGAGCGGGAGGACAAAGAGTCGCGCCGCGCTCGCGATGCGATGATCCACGAACCGTTTCCCGCCCTCGATGCGTAGCGCGATCTTAGGCCCGCGGCGGCGCGCAGTCTCGCCAACGCCAATCGCCGCGGCCGCGTTTGCCAAGCCGGCGGCGCCTTGCTAGCGATGCGCGGCCCCAGCCCGACAGGTTCCCCTTTGCCCTACGCCATGCTCGTCTTCGTTTCGCTGTTGTGGGGCTCGTCGTTCCTGTGCATCAAGATTTCCAGCCAAGCGTTCGATCCGGGCTCCATCGCGTTCGGCCGCACTGGGATCGCCGCGGCGGCGCTCGTCGTCGCGGCGCTGGCGATGCGTCTGCGCTGGCCGCGCGCGCCGCGCTTGTGGGGCCAGATGGCGGCGTTGGCGCTTTTCAGCCAGGCGCTGCCGTTTCTGCTGCTCGGCGTCGCCGCGCATTTGACCACCAGCGCCGACATGGCGCTGATGATGGGCGGCGCGCCGATCTTCACCTTTCTCATCGCGCGGCTGTTCGGGCTCGGCGAAGCATGGAACCCACGCGCCGCGCTCGGGCTCGCGCTCGGCCTCGTCGGCGTGGTCGTATCGCTCGGCGCGCCGCTCGCGGCGGCGGCGCCCGCCGCTGGCGAACCAGGGCTCGGGCGCGCGCTGGCGGCGCTGGCGGCGCTGGGCTTCGCGGCGGGCGCGGTGATTTCGCGCTCCCTTTCGCGCGAAATCGGGCCGACGATGTCCGCCGCGGGCTCGATGTTGGCCTCGGCCGCGCTGCTGATCGGCCCTTGGCTCGCCCTGGGCGGCTCGCCGTCGCCGGAGGCGCTGGCGACGACGCCCTTTGCGCCGCTCGCCGCGCTGTTGGCGCTCGGGCTCGTCAACACCGCGCTCGCCTATTTCGTCTATTTCCGGCTGATCGCCAGCGCCGGCGCGACCTTCGCGGCGCTCAACAATTACATCGTGCCGGTCCTCGGCATGATCGCCGGCGCGCTGGCGCTCGGCGAGCCGGTCGGCGCTTCGTCATGGCTGGGCCTCGCCTGCGTGCTCGGCGGGGTCGTGCTGACGGGGTCGGCGGCGAACGCGGCGCGCGTCATCGTTTCGCGCTGACCCCGCCTCGTTCCCTTCACGCGATCTCGAACAGTCCCGCCGCGCCCATGCCGCCGCCGACGCACATCGTCACGACGACGCGTTTGACGCCGCGCCGCTTGCCCTCGATCAGCGCGTGGCCGACCAGGCGCGCGCCGCTCATGCCGTAGGGATGGCCGATCGCGACGGCGCCGCCGTCGACGTTGAGCTTGTCGTCGTCGATGCCGAGCCGATCGCGGCAATAGATCACCTGCACCGCGAAGGCCTCGTTGAGTTCCCAGAGACCGATGTCGTCGATCTTTAGGCCGTGCGCGGCGAGCAGCTTGGGCACGGCGAACACCGGGCCGATCCCCATTTCGTCGGGGTCGCATCCGGCGACCGCGACGCCGCGATAGATTCCGAGCGGCTCGAGGTCGCGCTGGCGCGCCTCCTTGGCCTCCATCAGCACGCAGGCGCTGGCGCCGTCCGACAATTGCGAGGCGTTGCCGGCGGTGATGAACGATCCCGCCGTCTTCAAACGCCGCCCGCTGGCGAACACCGGCTTCAGCGCGGCGAGCCCGGCCAGCGTCGTGTCGGGGCGATTGCCTTCGTCCTGCATGAGCGTGAGGTGCTTTTCGTGCGTCGCCCCCCTCGCTTTGTCGACCACCTTCATCACGCTGGGCAGCGGCGCGATCTCGGCCTCGAAGCGCCGCTCCGCCTGGGCGCGCGCCGTGCGCTGCTGCGATTGCAGCGCGTACTCGTCCTGGCGCTCGCGCGAAACATGAAAACGCTCGGCGACCACCTCGGCCGTCTCCAGCATCGACATGTAGATGTCGTCGCGATGATGGAGCAGCCACGGATCGTGGGCGCGGTGACGATTCATCGATTCGTTCTGCACCAGCGAGATCGATTCGAGGCCGCCGCCGACCACGATCCGCATGCCGTCGACGACGATCTGTTTGGCCGCGATGGCGATCGCCATCAGGCCCGAGGCGCATTGCCGGTCGACCGACATGCCGGCCACGCTGGTCGGCAGCCCCGCGCGCAGGGCGCATTGGCGCGCGACGTTCGAGCCGGTCGCGCCTTGCTGCAGCGCCGCGCCCATCACGACGTCGTCGACCTCGGCGCCGGCGACGCCGGCCCTGCCGACCGCGGCGGCGATGGCGTGGCCGCCCAGCGTCTGCGCGGGCGTGTCGTTGAAAGCGCCGCGATAGGCCTTGCCGATCGGCGTGCGCGCCGTCGAGACGATCACCGCTTCGCGCATTCTCCCCCTCCTGCTTCGGCGGCGGTCAGCCGCCGTCGCGCGGCGGGTCCGCGGCGATCGGCGCGACGCTCAACCGCCGCTGCGGCGCCTTGCCCAGACGCAAGCCCCTCGGCCTTCCCCGGGAATCGTCGTCCGCCGCGAAGCCCATCACCGCCGCGGCGCAGACGACGCCGCCGAAGGTGAAGGCGAAGCCGGCGCAAAGCAGCGCCACGCCGGGGATCAGCGCGTCCGAGCGCCACAGCAGCGATCGCAGGCCGACAAAATCGACGGCGAGGAGCAACGCCGCGCAAAACACCCCGATCGCCATGCCGAACGCCCAATTGACGATCATCGCGCGCGCCAGCGGCTGGCGCGCTCCCCAGCGCCGCCAGGCCGCCTCCAGGCCGCGCCGCTTTTCCCGCATCCTTCCGCCTCCTCCGGCCATCCCTGCCGCCTCGGCGCTCGCGCCCGGCGCGCTGCGCCGCGATCTTATGCCGATCGAGGCCGGCGTCCAGTAGGCGTCGCCGCCGGAAATCGGCGCCTTGGCGAGCAGGCTCCAGGGGATCAGGGGTCGCCTTCGCCGGCGCGAAGCGCGTCGGCGAGGCGCATCGCCGCCGAGCCGGGCCTCAGCGGCTTGGGCTGGCTTTCGTGCGGCGCCCAGCCGGTGAGCCAGATCGCGTCGAAGGTCGCGCGCAGGCGCCCGTCGGCGTCGGCGAAGCGCTCGGCGTAGACGCATGCCGCGCGCATCAGCACGTCGCGGCGCAAAGGCTTGCGGCTGCGCAGCGTCAACGCGTTGGTCGCGCCGAACGCCCTGAGGTCGCGCATCAGCGCGAACAAATCGTCGTAGCGCGCGACCACCGTGTCGCAGTCGACCACCGGCAGCGCGAAACCGGCGCGCTGCATCAGGCTCCCGAGCGCGCGCACGTCGGCGAACGGAGCGACGCGCGGCGCCGCGCCGCCGAGGGCGTCGCTCTCGGCGATCGTCAGGCTCTGGCGCAATTCGGTCAGCGTGTCGCCGCCGGCGAGCGCGCCGAGAAACAGCCCGTCGGGCTTGAGCGCGCGGCGAATCTGGATCAGCGCGCCGGGAAGGTCGTTGACGTGATGCAGCGCCAGCAGCGAAACGACAAGATCGCAGCTCTCGGCCGCCAGCGGCAGACGTTCGACGTCGCCGACCGCGCTTGCGTAGGCGCCGCGCCCGACGGCGAGCGGCGAGGGCGCGAGGCGCAGCGTCAGCGTCGCCCCGCTGCGCGCGGCGAGCGCCTGCGCCGCGTGCGGCGCCGGCGAGCCGACGTCCGCCGCGACCGCGAATTCGCGACGCACCAGGCTGAGGCGATCGACGAGCTCCTCGGCGGCGCGGCGCAGCAGGAAATCGGCGCTTGGGTTGTTCGGCGCCGCGCGGAGGGCGCGCGCGAGCCGCGCGGCGAGAGCGGCGCGGTCGAACAGGAGAGAGGGCGGGGCGGGCGAGGGCACGGGCGCTTTATGGCGCGGACGCTGAGCGCGCGCAAAGGCGAAGCGGGGCATTGCCGCCTCCGCCGATCGCGGGCGGCGAACGGAAGGGGCTCGGTTTGAAATTCCGTTTCGCGCCCATTGCGGCCGGTCCCGGCCTATGCGGCGGTTCTCGAAAGCGGACGCCACGCCGGCGAGGCGCTTTCGGCGACTACGAGCGGATACTGTTGAAAGACTCGCGCGTCAAATGGACGCGGCTTTCATGCCGTACGTTTGCCGCCGCCGCCGTCGCCTTCCAGACGGCCGAAGTCGACATTCCGGGGAAACATCTTCGCAGACGCGAACGCGCGGCTGGGAAACCACGAGCGGCGGCGAAATCGAGGGCCTCGCGAAGATTGCTCGGCGCCGCAACTCGCAGGCGCCGGTTCGCCCGGCGGCATGTTGAATTCCCCGCAATCCGCAAATCACAGTCAGAAATGCTTAACCTTCATTTGTTAAAGACGGCATCGCGCCAGCCTCGGGTCGATGGCATGAAGCCGAACGTTCATGCTGGCCCCAATTCGCAATGTTTAGCCCGATTCCTTCGCAACGGCGCCGCTGTGTCTAGCTTGGCACATTAACGATGAGTTCATTTCGGAGCCCTCCATGTTCAGTCGGCTGAGAATCGCCTCGAAAATGATGATTGGCTTCGGTGCGATCCTGTTGCTGCTCGTAGGCATCAGCGTTTTGGCCAACTTTAGCAGCCAGCGTTCAAGGGACGCCCTAGACCTGGTTACGAAGATCAAACGAGACGAGGTCCTCGAGCAACGAGTCGAGAACCGCATCTACGAAGCCCGCATGCATTTCTGGATTGCCGTAAACTCAAAAGATCCGGGGGATTGGGCCAAGGCGAACCAGGACTTCGCGGTCGCCGCCAAATGGGTCGGCGACCTGTTGGACAGCACGACCGATCCCGGCCACGCCGCCAAGGTGCGGAACCTGGTCGACTCGGTCGCGAGCTATCAGAAGATCGCGGTCACTTTGGCGCAGAAACAGAAGGACAACGCCGAGAACCAAGATGAAATGACGGTCGCGGAAATCAACGAGTCGTTCAAGCCGATACTCGAGGTGCACAAGATCGAAGCGGCCATGACAAAACAAGGGGAAGAACTCTCGACCGACTATCGCGACGCGTCCGAGAGGGTGTTCTCGGAGGCCAAGGAGGCAGGAAGTTTCCTGCAGACCGTGATCGCCGGGGCGGGGATCGCCGGCGTCGTCATCGGAATATTGCTCGCTTTGCTGTTCACCCGGAGCATCGGTCAGCCGATCATCAAGCTGACCAAGGTCATGAAAGCGCTCGCGGCTGGCGACTTGACCGTGACGGTCGCCAACGCCTCGCATCGCAATGAAACCGGCGAGATGGCCAAGGCGGTTCTGGTGTTTCGCGACGCGGCGGTCGTAAAGGCCCGCCTCGAGGCGGAAGCCGCCGAGCAGCTTCGTCTTAGAGAGCGCGAACGCGAGCGCAACGAGCAGTCTCAGCGCGACGCGATCGTTCGCGAACGGGCGATCGTCTCCGATTCGATCGGCTCTGGTTTGTCGAAACTGGCGGCCAAGGATCTGACCTACCGCATGTCGTCGGACATCCCCGAGGCCTATCGCAAGCTTCAGTCAGATTTCAATTCGGCCATCTCGCAACTCGAGGACGCGCTTTTGAACGTCGCCGGCAGCGCCGACGCGATTCATTCGGGGTCGCGCGGCATCTCGGCGGCGACCGACGATCTGTCGCGCCGCACGGAGCAACAGGCGGCGGGCCTCGAGGAAGCGGCCGGCACCCTCGACGAGGTCACCGCCATGGTCCGCAAGACGGCGCAAAGCACGGCCCACGCCCATGAGGTCGCCGGCGCCGCGAAGAGCGACGCCGAGAAGGGCGGAGAAGTCATCGGCAAGGCCGTCGCCGCCATGGGAGCGATCGAAAAATCCTCGCAGCAGATCACCCAGATCATCGGCGTCATCGACGAGATCGCGTTCCAGACCAACCTGCTCGCGCTCAACGCCGGGGTTGAGGCCGCGCGCGCCGGCGACGCAGGCCGAGGCTTCGCGGTCGTCGCCTCGGAAGTGCGCGCGCTCGCCCAGCGTTCGGCGACGGCCGCCAAGGAGATCAAGGGGCTCATTTCGACGTCGACCGCTCAGGTGAGCCAGGGGGTCGTCCTGGTCGGCGAAACCGGCAAGGCGCTGGAGCGGATCATGGCGCAAGTGGTCGAGATCAACAACGTCGTCGCGGAAATCGCCGACGGCGCGAAAGAGCAGTCGACCGCGATCGAAGAAGTCAACGCGACGATCAACCAGATGGACCAGATGACGCAGCAGAACGCGGCGATGGTCGAACAGTCGACGACCGCCAGTCACACGCTCTCGCAGGAGACCGAACAAATGGCCGGGCTGATCGGCGAGTTTCGGGTTGGGCGGGCGAAACCGGCTGACCCTTCGCGTCTCAAACTGGCAAACGGCGCGCCACACGCCGTTCCGGCAAAACACGCGGCCGCCGACGGCGCGCTTTTGGCGGCGAACGATGTCTCGCCGCGGTCCGTCCGAGCGAGTTAGCGAAATCTGATTTCGCCTCCGCGTGAAGCGTCGTCGTTCTTGTGACTTGCGTCCCGCTTCAACCAATCGGCTCGCGACGGGGAGCCAGCATCGGTTGAAAGGCCATGGTTTTCTGGGATTCCCGGCGGAACGGCCGGTGTTCATGTTGCCTTACGCAGCGACTCGGAATATTATTCGATTCGGAGATGCGAATAGGGATGGCGCCCAATCGAGACACGCCGACGACGATTCTTCTGTGCGAGAGCGACCGCGACGCGTTCCACTTGGCCGATGGGGCCTGGCGTTCGGCGATCGCCGATGCGGTGGGATGTCCCGGCGCTTGGAGGATGGCCCGGGAGGTCAAGGCGCATGTCGCCCGATATCGCCGGCTCGCGTGGCCGCAAGAGGGTAGCATGGCGAGGGTCATAGGCGAATGCGCTGCGATCCTAACCCCGATCAAGTGGCGCGCCTCGCCGCGCGCGGCGGTCGCAACGGCGGCCCACGTCGACGGCCTCCTGGCGGATATCCCTGATATTCGCCGTCTGAATCCACATCATTTCGCGGAGCGGGCCGTCCAACATTCGGCCGCCAGATGAATTGCGTTTAATCGCGGGGAAAGCGATGGGGGCGAAGTCTGGGATCGCAACTGCGGCGGCGCCGAACGGCTCGCGTGATGTCGCGTCGGATTGAATCGGCGGCGATCTCGCTCGACGCCGCATCCGAAGCGCAAGCAGCGGGCGTAGAGGCGGCCGTCTTGGAGCGCCGAGATGTCGGCGCGCTAAGCGTCATCGTCCAGTTCTCCGAAGCCCTCGTCGTCGCGCTTTTCGTTGAACTCGCTCTCGCGCTCGCCAACGTCGCGGCTCAGGCCTATTTCCAGCACTCTTTCTTGTGGGCTGACGAGATCGCAAAGCGCCGATACGGCCTTTGCGTATGGAGGATGTCATGGATCGCAGAGAGCTTCTGAAAGCAGGCGCGGGCCTCGCAGGGTTGGTCCTCGGGGCGCCCCTTGTCGCGCGCGCCGATGGGATCACGTTACGCTTTGCCCATTTCGCGCAGGAGGATCACCCCGCCAACGTCGCCGCCAAGCAATTCGCCCGCCGCGTCGAGAAGCGCACCGACGGCGCCATCACTATTACGGTCTTGCCGAACAACCAGCTCGGCAATCCGGACGAGCAGGCCAAGCAAATCAGCCTCGGGGCGATCGATATGGGACTGCCGACGCAGGGCCATCTCCAGAAGTTCGACAAGGCCTTCGGCGCCGTGCCCTTGCCATTCATTTTTGACAGCGCCGCTCTCGCCTACCGCGTGCTCGACGGGCCCGGCATGGATTGGCTCGCGCCGCTCGCCGAAGCGCAGGGTTTCATTATGTTGCGCAACTGGGACTATGGCTTCCGGAACGTCACCAACAGCGTGCGCCCGATCAACACGCCCGATGACGTGAAGGGATTGAAATTGCGCACGCCGCCGGAATTGCAGATCCAGGCGTCGATGGAAGCGCTCGGCGCTACCGTGCAGGCGATCCCATTGCCGGATCTCAACAAGGCTCTGGCCGACAAAGTCGTCGACGGCGAAGAAAACCCGATTTCGGTGATCTACTTCAGCAAGTTCTACGAGACACAGAAGTACTTGGCGCTTACCCGGCACATATATAATAACATGATCCACACGATTGCGGTCAGCACGTGGAAGAAACTGACCCCCGATCAGCAGACGATCTTCCGCGAGGAGAGCGTCGCGGCCGGCGACCTGATGCGCAAGCTGATAAATGAAGGCGAGAAGTCTCAGACAATAAAACTCATAGACGCAGGCATGCAGGTCACCCTGCCCGAACTGCCGCCATTTCGCGCTCTGATGGAGCCGGCGTACAAGCGGATCGCCGCCTTTGCGGGCGAGGACAACGTGAGCAAGTTCCGCGACATGGTGGAGCAGGCCCGCAAGGCTTGAACGCAATCCGAACTTAGTCCCCGCCGAGGCTCGGCGACAAAGTGCGCGAGGTCTTGGTTGCAGGATTGGGCAGGGCTTGATATTCGCCAAGGCGTCGCCGGCTGGACAGGCGCCCGATTACATGGGCTCGCAAAGACCGACCAAAACGGCGAGGCAGGGCATGGAGCGGCTGGCGATCGCTTCGTGACGGCGGCGAACGGCGCCCGATTCTAGACAAGAAAACGCGCCGGCGGGAGGTTTCGCCGGCGCGTTCAAAGGACTGGCGAGGGTCGAGAGCCGCCACGACGCTATGCTCGCGCGAAAGTCCGCTTCGACATTTCCATCGCCCAAACCCGCCAGTCGGCTCTCGTGAAGAGTTTCGGACGCCGTCAGGCGTCGGAAAGTCGCCGAGGAACG
>Ga0326728_10004517_pt1 | contig 40952 bp, 33 predicted proteins | sample MB3enrmetagenome_FD_207602 | JGI IMG/M metagenome (GOLD analysis project Ga0326728, IMG submission 207602) | Lab enriched peat soil microbial communities from McLean, Ithaca, NY, United States - MB31MN | ecosystem: Environmental > Terrestrial > Soil > Wetlands > Peat | place: USA: New York... | reverse complement strand
CTTCAACCCCCGTTGTAACCGCTCGAGCGTTCCTTCTGGAAAAGGTCGAGGTGGTCGCATTTCTCCCTCCGCGAAAAGATACTCGGAAGGAGTTTATATTAGTATCCTTATGAATGCAACGTGGTATGAGATCCTCGTCCGTAGGAACCCTGCGGTTTGGAGGATGAAAAAGAAGTGCAGGAGCGGGAACTTCCAAAGCCGAACACCTCGAAGGCGAGCATGAAAGAATCGCAGGCTCGATGATGGTCAGTGAGAGCTAAAGCCTGTGATCTTCCCATGACCGACCGGCGCCAAGTAGCCGATCGAACTCGCCTTTGGTGACGCTATAGCATTCGCAGGAGCGTTTCCCCAGGCCTGCAGGGTCGAGGATTCTAACCTGGCCGCGCGTGTACTGGATGAGCCCGTCCCGTTTCAAGGCATTGGCGGCGACCGTGACTCCCGCCCGGCGCACTCCGAGCATCATGGCGAGAAACTCCTGAGTCAGCAAAAATTCTGCCGACTGCATGCGATCGTACGTCATCAGGAGCCAGCGGCAACACCGCTGCTCCACAGAATGAAAGGTATTGCAAGCAGCCGATTGCGCTACTTGATTGAAGAACGCCGAGGCGTAATGGAGCATCGCCGTCTCCAGAGAGCGGTTCTGGTGCAGCTCTTGTCGGAGTACTGGAGCCTTCATTTTCAGGCTGGCGCCCGCCACCTGCATGTAAACGCTCGTGGGCGCTTGCCCATCGCCGAAGAGGATGGGCAGTCCCACCATGCCCTCGTTGCCGATCGTGCCGACCTCGGCCGCGTCGCCGTTCATCATCGTTTTGACCTGTGAGGCGACGCCGGTCTGGATGAAGTGAACGAATTCAATGGGCTCGTTAGCCTGGTACAGGAGATATTGATACACGAGTGGCGTGGGTATGAGATGCGGGCGAAGCCGCTCGTACTCTTCGCGCGGTAACGACGCGAGCAGCCGATTCTGGTGCCCCCCGGGCGAGTTCTGGCCGTCTCGCACATCTTTAAGACGGCTCATGACCATCCTCCCGACGATCTCTCATTTGTTCTCTTGCTGGCGGCGGAGCACCTCCTCGAAGCTCTGCCCTAGAAATCGGAGCAGTTCTTCCGCGGACTGGAACCTTACCCGCTTGCCGGTATCAACCTCTTCCACTGACCCTTCGAACCTGCTTCGCATGGGGTCCGTCTTGGGTCCGAGTCGTAATACAAATGCTCCCCGCATGACGGACAGTGTGGAATAGTTCAGTAATCAAAATGTGACCTTTCCAGGTCTTTTTTGTGACGTTTTCATTCCGGTTGGGGACCACTGCCCGGTTGCGGGCAATCCCCTTTGATGACAAGCGGTTAGCTTGGGGACCCGCATGGGTGCGCGACCAGAAGTAGGGGCGGGTCGCGAACCGTCTTTACGCCTTGTCAGGGTCAAATCCCTTCGTTTACGAGAGCGTGGTGAAGCTGTATAATCCGCCTCACTGCTCCTGGCAGTGCGACGGTGCTGCGCGGGCCAAAGCATCTCGGTGGGTAGCGAGATGAAAAGGTTTCAATCATTCCGGCTCGATACTGCAAACCAATGCCTATGGCAAGGCGAAGCTCGGGCGAACCTCACACCTAAGGCATTTGATGTGCTTCGTTACCTCGTCGAGCATGCGGGGCGGCTGGTGACTCCGGACGAGCTTCTGGAGGCGCTCTGGCCTGACACCTATGTCAATCCGGAAGTTATAAGAAAGTATATTAAGGAAATCCGCAGCGCGCTGGGCGACCACGCCGACCAGCCGGTATTCATTGAAACCCTGCCCAAGCGGGGATACCAGTTTGTGGCTTCCGTCATCGAGGAAAGCCCTGCTCAGCCGTTAGGCTTGTCAACGGAGGCGGCGAGAAAGATCGTGGGCCGCGAGCCGGCCTTAGCCGAGTTGGACCGGTGTCTTAGTCAAGCGGTGCGGGGGCAGCGGCAGATCGTCTTTATCACGGGGGAGGCGGGCATCGGAAAAACGGCGCTGGTCGACGAATTCCAGCGACGGGCTGCCGCGAGCGTACCCTCCCTTCGTATGGCCCGCGGTCAATGCGTGGAAGGTTACGGAGGCAAGGAAGCGTACTACCCAATGCTGGAAGCGCTGAGTGGGTTGTGCCATGGTTCGGGAGGAGAATCCCTTGTCCAGACGTTGGTCGCACAAGCTCCGACCTGGCTGGTGCAGTTTCCCGCCCTGGTGAAACGCGAACACCGCGCGATGCTTCAGCGGGAGATCCTGGGCGCCACGCGGGAACGCATGTTGCGGGAAATCGGCGAGGTGCTCGAGACGATCACCTCGGAAAATCCGCTGCTGCTGGTTTTCGAGGATCTCCACTGGGCGGATCACTCCACGGTCGATCTCATCTCGGCCCTGGCACGGCGGCGCTCGCCCGCCAAGTTGATGCTCATTGGCACCTATCGCCCGGTGGATGTGATCTTGGCGGAACATCCCTTGAAGGCGCTCAAGCAGGACCTGCTGGTTCATCAGTTATGTCGGGAGATTGCTTTGGAGCCGCTGGGCGAAGCCGAAGTGGGCGAATATCTCGCGGTCGAGTCAGCGGGCGCCAGCCTGCCGGAGGGCTTGGCCAGCCTGCTGTACCAGCAATCGGAGGGCAACCCGTTGTTCATGGTGGCGGCACTGAATCACATGATCGAGCGGGGCCTGATCACGCGGGGGAAAGGAAGCTGGCAACTCAAGGTCGCGGGGAAAGGAGTCGATCCGGAGGTGCCGAAAAGTCTGCAACAGATCATCGAAGCCCAGATCGACCGTCTGAGCCCGGAGGAGCAGCGAGTGCTGGAGGTAGCAAGCCTGGAGAGCGTCGGACGCTCCCGGTTCACGGTCGCCCCCCGGGCTGCGGTAATTGGCCTGGACCCAGAAGTGTTTGAAGACGTGTGCGAAACGCTTTCACGGCGGCATCGCATTGTGCGCTCGGCTGCCCCTGAGAAACTCCCAGATGGGACGGTCTCCGCATCTTACGAGTTTGTGCATGTGCTCTACCGGGGGGTGTGCTATCGGCGAATTGCCCCTGCACGTAGAGCCAAGCTGCACAGGCGATTAGGAGAGTGGATTGAGGCACGCTGGGGACGAGTGAACGAGGACGCGGCCTGGCTGGCGGGGCATTTCGAACAGGGTGGAGATTGGCTGCGTGCCATCAAGTATCTGCAACTGGCGGCGGATACGGCTGGGCGGCGGTACGCTTTTCGGCAAGCCGCAGAGATCCTTGAGCGTGCTCTCGCCTTGGGGAGCAAGCTGCCCGAGGCGGAGCGAACGCTTAGCGAAATCGAGATTCTGGACAAGCTGGCGGCGATTTACGCGGTTCTCATGGCCGACAAGCGCGCCATCGAAACCTATGAAGCTCTGGCAGCATGTGGGGCTCACGCTGGCCTGATTGATGTGGAGGTGCGCGCGCTGATCGGCATGGCGGACCCGTTGGCCTGGAACAGTTCCGAGCGGGCGCTGGAAGCCCTGGAGCGGGCGCTTCGGCTCAGCGCCCGGCAGGAAGATCCGTTGCTGCGGGCCAAGACGCGTGCGCGCTGCTTTGCCAAGCGCCTGTGGCAAAGATGGAATCCTCAGGATATGGAGGAGTTCCAAAGTGCCTTCGCGGAGCTTCTCAACGCCGGGAACCGCCGCATGCTCGCCCCTTATCTGGCCGACTGTGGCTTCACAAGTTGGAGCTCCTCCAAATACCGCGAAGCGCACCGGAGCTTGCTTGAGAGTCGTGTCATCCTGATCGAGACGGCAGAGGAAAACCCCTATTTAACCACCTTCTCCTATCTAGTGGGTCAATACATCGTCCTACCCATGAATCTACTGTTTCTGGGAGAGTGGGGCGAAGCGCTGCGAGAGATCAAGGACGCCATTGCCGTGATAGACAAGAATGCCGACCATTACTGGGGGCAGGCCATGCGCCTTTACCGGGCCTGGCTGCATCTCCACGCCATGGACTTTGCCGGTGCGCTGGCGATTTGTGACTCAGCGGTCCCCTTGGTCAGAGATCCCGAGCTTCGCCCCGCGCCTGACTATCCGACTCCGCGTGCACATAACATCCGGATGTGCCTGTTCCTGAAAGGCTCAGCGGAGACGGCATTAGGAAACTATGAACGTGCAGGTGAGTACTTGCTGACGACGCAGGCAGGCATGGATCGACCGGCAGTCATATTTGACTGGTACTGGCGCATGCGTCTCGAATCTGCTCTCACCGAACTTTGGCTGGCGAAAGGCGATCTAGCCCAAGCACGACCACAGGCAGAAAGCTTTCTGAAGGTCACGTCGGCGACTGCGGAACATACGTGGCAGGGGCTGGCTTGGGAAGCGAATGCCCGCATCGCTATGGCGGAACGTGACCTCGCCAGAGCACAAGACTGCATTGCCAAGGGGTTGTCGGCGATGGAAGGTTTTGAGGTTCCGCTGGCCGCCTGGCGCGTTCACTCGACCGCGGCCGAGCTCTACCGGCAGATGAAATCAAGCGAGTTGGCCAAACGCCACTTGGCACTCAGCCGCGAGACAATTATGAAGCTGGCGAATTCCCTGCCCGCGGAAGAGCCCCTTCGACAAACATTCCTCTCGTCCCCCATGGTTCGCAAAATTCTGGGCTCCCGCGAAACTCCAAGTTCGCGTGCCCAAGAAGCTTGACGCAGCACGCTAGAATTGTACTATCCGCTGCGCTCTGAGCTTGCCCGGAGCCCATTCGCGTCTCTCAGGGTAAACTCCGCGAATGGGGCAAGCTCTGAGCAGGGCTAAGGCTCCGCATAGACTGGCTCCACGTGCACAGCCTTCCAGCAAGGATGGGCAAAAGGGGAGCGAGACTGATGATGGTAACTTATTGAAAACAAAGTGAAATTGGAGTTGTCGTCATAAGTTGTTTAAAATGAATTAGTTAATGCGTTGTCGCGCGGGTATTGTCCAAAATCTTTGGTTATTTACGGAATAACCATAGTGGGTGCAGGGGTTGGGGGTCGGGAATTAGATATTAATAGCCGGAATTTTTTCGATCCAGGCGTTCGAAGAATCGATCCAGAAAGCGGGCCAAAATCCTTAAGGAGCGGCGGCTTTGCTTCGCGAGGCGGAGGAAGTCCGGGAGGAGTTGGGGCCGGCGGGCCAGTTGGGCCAAGATCTTGGCAAACCGCACCTGCCCGTGAGCGTCCATGGCCGCCTCGAAATCGCAGGTCATGGGCATTTCCACCGGGTCGAGAATTACGCGCAGGGCGAGGGCGGGGATGCCGCGGTCTGACCATTGCTTCATCAAGGGCATGCTTTCCATATCTGCGGCGTCGCCCAAGCTTGCCAGGCGCAGCTTTTCCGCCGTCGTGCGGGCAATGCGCGGCAGGGTAATCAGCGTGGGCGCCGGCTTCGCCCCGGATTGCACAGCGAGATCGATGAGGTTCGGGGCTGCCTCGATTTTAGCGCCGCCAGGATCAGACACCGATTGCGCCACCAGTAGGTCTCCGGGCCGCCATTCCGGCTTAAGCCCGGCGGCAACTCCCGTTACAATTCCCAAGGAAGGGGTGAATCGCGTCAGCAAATCATGGACGTGGTGAGCGTCGCGGGCGCCCGCTCCGGCGAGCGACACATAGACTTCGGTCGAGCCGAAAGAAGCCACTGAGAACGGATGCGGAAAAAGGGAAACCGGGCGAAAGCGATGCCTCCGCCGCCAGGGAGCGAATTCCTCCTTTAGGGCGAAGGCCACCGAGACTTTGCTCATCATGAGTCAGGCCGCGTATTCCCGCGAGGCGTGGTCCCGAAGGCGCTCTTTGAGATAGTCATTTCCGCTGTACCAGCGAATGGCGCGCTCCAAGGCTGCCTCGAGCGGGCCAGGTTGAAATCCCAACTCGCGTTTGGCCTTGGAGCTATCCACAAACATCTTGTGCCGCGCCAAGCGCACCCCTTCCAGGGGAATGCGCGGCGGGCGCCCGAGGAGGCCCGCGGCCAGCGAGCCCGCAAGCGCGGCCAAAAAGGGTACAGCATAGGGCAAGCGCAGGCGGGGCATGGGCCGGCCGCTGAGAGCGGAAAGAATTTCGAGCAATTGCTTCAGCGTCATATTGCGGTCGCCCAGGATGTAACGCGCCCCGGCCTGCCCACGTTCGGCAGCCAGCCAGTGTCCCTTGGCCACATCCTCGACGGCCACGAAGTTCAAGCCGGTGTCGACGTAAGCCGGCATTTTGCCATTGAGAAAGTCAAGAATGATGCGGCCGGTGGGAGTGGGCTTCCAATCGCCGGGGCCCACGGGGGTCGTGGGATTGACGATGATCACGGGTTGGCCGCGGCGTGCTGCCTCCAAAGCTTCTTGCTCAGCCAGGAATTTCGAGCGCTTATAATGGCCGATCATGTCTGTCAGCCGCAACTGGGTTTGTTCGTCAGGCAATTTCCCGGGGTGGGCGGGGATAATTGTTCCCACGCTGCTGGTGTAAATGAAGCGGTCAATTCCGGCCTCGCGGGCAGCGGTGAGCAGGCCGCGGGTGCCGGTGACGTTACTCTCGTAGATTTCCTGAGGATTCTCCGCCCAAAGCCGATAGTCGGCGGCAACATGGTAAAGGCGCTGCACACCCCTCAAAGCAGGGGGAAGGGAATGGGCATCTCGCAAATCCGCGTAGGCAAACTCTACGGGAAGCCCGTCGAGAGAGCGTACGTCACTTTGCGGGCGGACTAATGCGCGAACCTGGTGACCCTGCGCGACCAAGAAGCGTGTTAGGTGGCTTCCGATGAATCCGTTTGCGCCGGTAATAAGGGAGAGCATTTTTCCGTCTCATCACCATTCGCCCGACGGCGACCATTGCTTCCCCCGGAAAGTTGCCACTTGAGCAGTCTCCAGGTATCGCGGAGTCTCCGATTCGCCCCCAATACGGCTGAGGGCTCATATCCCACGTGCACCATACAGTGTTCGCAGCGAGGATCATTCCCGCGGCCATACTTCTCCCAGTTCGTATTTTCAATGAACTCCTTGAACGTGGCGTGATGGCCATCGGTGATCAGATAACACGGCGCTTTCCAACCCCGTGGGTTGTAGGTGGGATTTCCCCAGGCGGTGCACTGCATGTCTTCGCGTTCACCCTTGAGGTAATCCAGGTAAATGGGAGAGGTCATCAGAGCGTATTGTTCAAGGATTCGTGTGGCCTGGCGAAACTTCTCATGAATTTCCTGCCGGGACATGAAAATCTCTTTGTTTTGCACGGCCGCATAGGAGTAACTGGGAGCGATGGTGTGGCCATCGACGCCAAATTCTCGGAGATAATCGAAGAGTTCGGCGATTTCCCGCAGATCGGTTTGCTTGTAAATCGTGGTGTTGGTGCAAACCATAAACCCCGCATCTTTGGCGGCGCGGATGCCCTCGATCGCCTGCCGGAACACCCCTTTGCGTTCGACGCAAAGATCGTGGGTTGCTTCCATGCCGTCCAGGTGCACGTTGAAGAAGAACTGCGAGGTAGGTTTGAACTCTTTCAAACGCTTCTTGATAAACATGCCATGGGTGCAAAGGTAGATATACTTGCCGCGGGCCAGGATTTCGGTGACGAGTTGCCCCAAGGGGCGATAGATCGTCGGCTCGCCGCCGCAGATGGAGACGATGGGAGAACCGCAATCATCAACCGCCTTCAGGCATTGCTCCACCGTGAGCTGTTCGGTGATGCTTTCTTTGTATTCGCGGATCCGCCCGCAACCCGTGCAGGTGAGGTTGCAGGTGTGCAAAGGCTCCAGCATCATCACGAGAGGAAACTTCTCAACCCGCCCCAGCCGCTTTCCGGCGATATACTTGCTCAGCTTGGTGGTCATGCCCAGCGGAAACCTCATCGCCTCCTCCTGTTTCCATTGTGCCCATTTCCATTGAGTCCGTTTCCATTGCGCCTGTTTCCATTCTGCGGTGGGAACTGTTCCGGTGAGAAGCGCAGGGCCTCAAATTCGGACGCGCCGTTAAGCAAATTCCGGTATCGTGCCAACGCGTAAAGGGGGAAAACATTCCGATAGAGATGGTACCTAAGATAGAAAACCCGCGGGAACCCGGTTCCGGTGAAGGCGGCCTCCGCCCAGGTTCCGTTCTCTCGCTGTTGATCCAAGAGGTAGGCCACGGACTGCTTTACGGCGGGTTCGGAGATTTCCCCCGCCGCCAGCAAGCCGATCAAACCCCACGCCGTTTGCGAAGCCGTGCTATGGCTACGCGCTTTCAGCTCCGGATCATCGTAGGACCCGCAGGATTCGCCAAAGCCCCCATCCGGATTCTGCACGGCTCGGAGCCAGGCGACCGCCCGCTGGCTTTCCGCTTCCTTTTGCAGGCCCAGTGTCTCCAGGGCGCGCAAGGCCCCGCTTGTTCCGTAGAGGTAATTAACTCCCCAGCGGCCATACCAGGGGCCTTCGGCGTCCTGATCCCGCTGGAGGAAACGCACGGCTCGCTGAATTCTGGGATCAGAAGCGGCCCATTTGAGCCGGCCCAGGTATTCCAAAACGCGGCCAGTCAGATCCCCGGTGGAGGGGTCGATCATGGCATTATGATCGGCGAAGGGAACGCGCGTCAGGAAGGCGGAATCGTTGTCGCGGTCAAAAGCCCCCCACCCGCCGTCGCGGTTCTGCATGCTGAGCACCCAGGCGGTGCCGCGGCGCAGGGCTTGTTCCAGCCGGGCAGGATCCGGGTAAGCGACGCGCTGAAGCGCCATCAGGACAAAGCCGGTGTCATCCACATCCGGATAGAAGTCATTGCGAAACTCGAATGCCCAGCCCCCTGGGTCGACATCGGGATTGTTGACTTGCCAATCGCCGCCTCCCAATACTTGGTGGTCGAGCAGCCAACTGGCAGCTTTGACCAGTGCGGGGTGGTCGGGGGGCAATCCGGCTTCCTGAAGAGAAAACATGGTCACTGCGGTATCCCATACCGGAGATACACAGGGTTGGATGCGCAGAGTGTCGCCTTCCTCGATTTCGAATTGCTCAAGATGCCCGATTTCCCGCGCCGTGAGGGGGTCATCGGCAGAGTAGCCCAAGGCCCGCAAGGCGAATACCGAGTTGACCTTGGCGGGAAAGATTGCACCCAGGCCCTCGGAACGCTCCAGATGTTCGAGCAGCCACTGCTTGGCGCGACGGAGCGCCCGCCGGCGGAGAGGCTTCCAGGGGAGCTTCTCGTGCCATTTGAAGAGCCGGTCCAGCAGCAGGAAGAAATTTCGCCAGCTCACCAGCCGGCGATCCCATTCGAAAGCCGGAATGCGCCCGGAAGCGTCGCGGAAGAGTTCCTGCACCCCGGCCTTCCGGGGCAAATCCCAATGCGGTTTGCACGCATATACGAGCATCAACGGTACGACGATGGCGCGCGTCCAGGAGGACATCGAGTAAATGTTCAGAAAGAACCAAGAAGGTAGAAGGATCAGCTCCGGAGGTATCGCTGGCACATAAGACCAGGGCAGCACTCCTCCCAGGGCCAGATAGAGGCGCGTATAAGAATTGGTTGCCTCAACTCCGCCTAACTCGTGAATCTGGCAGCGAGCGCGCGCCATGTGGGGAGCTCCAGGGGAGTTCCCGGCCAGCTTGAGAGCGATGTACGCCTTGACGGTGGCGTTGAGCTCCGACGGGCCTCCAGGGTATATACTCCATCCCCCATCGGGGAGTTGCCGCCGGCGAATATAATTGGCTACCTTGACGCACCGGCGATTATCCAGTTTTCCCAGAACATAAAGAAAGAAGATGTAATCCGATTCTAATGTTGTGTCGGCTTCGAGTTCTCCGACCCAGTATCCCTCCGGGGCCTGCAAGGAAAGGAGGTGATCCATGGCTCGCTGGATGACCTCCTGAAGGTTTTCGTCGAAGCGGACCTCAGCGTAAGTGAGCCTCTGCTCCTGCCGTCGTGTTTCCGGTTCGGCTTGGTTTCGTGGTTTCATGAAGTGCTCACGTTCTCCCAGTGATTGGATTTTCAGCGTGTCATTTCAGCCGGCAAAGCAAATCGGACGTCCTCCTGGGTCCATTCTACTTCCCGGATGCTGGTGAACCCCCAGTTCTTCAGGCGGTTCACCACTTGCTCGACAAGGAAATCGGGGGTAGAAGCTCCGGCAGTAATTCCCAAATGCCGTCGACCGTCAAGCCACCGCGCTTGGATGTCGGCAGCGCAACTGATCAGGTAGGCGTCCGTCCCCGCCCGGCGGGCTACCTCCACCAAACGGTTGGAGTTGGAACTGTTCTCGGCGCCGACCACGAGGATTGCGTTGGCCTGCCGAGCCACCAGCTTTACGGCGGCTTGGCGGTTTTGCGTGGCGTAGCAAATGTCCTGGGCGGGGGGGCCCTGAATGGTCGGGAACCGCTCTTTGAGTCGCGCCACAATTTCGGCCGTTTCGTCGATGCCTAAGGTCGTTTGCGTTAGATACACCACTCGTTGTGGGTCGTCCACTTCAAGGGCGTCCACCTCCTTGACGGAGGATATTACCCGGATCGCCTGCGGCGCCTCGCCCAAGGTGCCAATGACTTCATCGTGGTCCCGATGGCCGATGAGCACGATGGTGTAATTCTCTCGCGCGTAACGGATGACTTCCAGGTGAACCTTCGTGACCAAAGGACGTGTGGCGTCAATCACTTGGAGCCCTCGTGCGCTTGCCGCTTGGCGGAGAGAGGGGGAAACCCCGTGCGCACTAAAGATGACTACCGCGCCTGTCGGTAACTCATCAAGCGACTCCACAAAAATCGCCCCTCGCGCCGCAAGGTCCTCAACTACGTGGCGATTATGAACAATCTCCTTGCGCACGTATACGGGCCGGCCCAACTTCTGCAAAGCCAGCTCTACAACTTCGATCGCCCGAATCACACCAGCGCAGAACCCCCGCGGCTCAAGCAGCAGGAGAGTTCCTTCATCGGCAGCGGGCAAGTACTTTCCTTCAGCGGTCACGGCCACTCTCTTGTTTTCACTTGCTGGAGGTTCTCTTCCAGGCACGCCTTAGGCTTACCCCGGCCAGAAAAGACCTTGCAGAAAAAGCAACAACCAGTTTACAGGCTGCTTAAGAATATTTCAAGCTTCTTGCTGCAAGTCAATTTTTTCGTGCCATTGTCGCCCCTGCGAGCTGTGGCGGGGTAGACTAAGGCAGGCTAAACTCATAATTCGCCCAAAATGCCCATAGACCATTCCAGATAGGCTCCCGGTTTCGGGGGGTGCAAGGTGTTAGAGTTGGCGGACACCATTTTACGACGCTAAAGCTGCTTGGAGCATCGCCCGAGTATAACCTACGTTGTAGGCATAGCCGACGTAAGATCCTCCGCCTGGGTAATGGGACTTGAAGCCGGCGACTTCGCGGTCAGCGTCGAGCCCGCGGGGATGTTCCGGGTAGATTAAGCGTGGATACTTCTGCCGGACCAGTTCCTTCATCACCGCGATCATATCCACTTGGCCCTCATCCAGAAAGACTTCCGTGTATTCCTCACGCGGGGTCTGTACACGGACGTTGCGGAAATGCACGTGATTGATTCGGTCGCGGCTTCCGAAATAGCCGCACACTTCCACCGGATCTTCCCCCAATTCCCGCGTTACGCCACAGTCAAACGTAATTCCGTTGGCCTTGCTGGGAACGATGTCAATTAGGCGCTTCCAGCCCGCCAGATTTCCCATAATCTGTTCCGACCCGCGGCTGATGGGCGCGGGAGGGTCGTTGGGATGCAAAGCCAGCCGGACTCCCGACTGTTCCGCCACCGGCACGACCGCTTTCAGAAAGTGGGTGATGTTTTTCCACATTTCTTCCAGGTTGTGGGCGCCCTCGTCCGGAAGCGGAGGCAGATCTTTAACCCGGGCGTAATCAAACGCCGTCAGACCCGCACCGGCCCTGCCAGGTTCCGCGTAGTAGCCCTCCACCAATCGGTGGGCATAGAAGTTGTACTCCACCACTGGCACCCCGGCTGCCCCGGCGGCCCGGATAGACTGTTGAACCTTTTGAATTTCTGCGTTACGGCCGGGCTTCCCGTAGAGCGTGTTGGTGAACCCCCAGATCATCAAATTGCCCAAAGTCAATCCACCTGATTTTAGGCGATCCACAATGGCGCGGATCTGGCTTTCTTCCCAAGGAATCTCCGGACCCCCCATGACCACGTGGTTTACTCCCAGTTGCTTCACACGGCGCATGCCCGTTTCATCCAAATGGCCTGCCCCGACTTGCCCGTCGATTTCCAGGCAGATCTTGGGCGTTTCAAGACCCTCCTGGCGCAACAGCGGTAAGCCTGCCCCGCGGGGCAACGGGCCAAGGAGGGCCGCCATGCCCACGGTTTTCAGAACGTTTCTGCGGGGTACTTGGGGGTTCATAATTGCTTCCTTCTGCCCGGCGAGGGAATAGAGCTGGGCGATGGCCGAGGAACACAGAGAATATCGGTTTCGTTCGAGTGGATTCTACAACTTCTCCGGCATTGGAGAAAGCTCTTGGACGTGACCTGTTCGGCCGTTTATTGTGGTGTACGCGCCCGCTCAAGTTCTTGCCGCAGCCCCTGGATCGTGGCCGGTAAAATTTGCAATCCACCGAAGCAGCAACGGTAAAAGCATTCGACGATCTTGCCGCTTACCTCCCGGACCTGCGGTGAGAGTTTATCCGGGGGGATACCTCTTAAGTGCTCGAGTGGTGCGCGGGACGCTGGTCGAGCATGGCCGAGGTCAGCCCACAGGCCCTCCACTTGATTGACCAACGCGCTGAGTTCAGCGGGTACGGCATCAGCCGACGGGAGGGGGGGCGCCACGGAGTAAGTGGGACTCGGCACACGTCGACGCCGCCGGACGAACTCGGCGAAGAGTAACAGGAAGGCCAGGAATAGCAAGCTCCGAAGTGGGCTGTCGAGCCACATCCACCTGAAAATGCCGCGGACCTTTCCCCAGAGTTCGCGCCACTCTGATCCCCAACTCATTTCGCCGATGCGGACGGAAAGCTCCGCTATGAGCGCCCCAAACCACTCGCTGGCCTCGGCCCACCACCCGCCTCCGAGGTTGGCGTGGAGGGCTTGGTATTCTGCCTCGGGTGTTGGGTCCAGTTCCAGCCAGCCGCGGCCTGGGGCGTATGCCTCGACCCACGCGTGCGCGTCCATTTCGCGAACCACGTAGTGGTCCCCCTGCCGGTTGTTCTCCTGAATATTAAATCCAGTTACATACCTGCACGGAACGCGCTCGAGTCTGAGCAAGAGGGCGGCGGCGCTGGCAAAGTACTGGCAGTAGCCTCGCTTCTTCTCGAAGAGGAATTCGGCTACGGGCTGTCGCGAATGAAATGTGCCAACCTCCAGGGAGTAATGACATTCGCGCGCGAGATAGTCCAAGGTGCGATGGATGCACGCATCGGGTGTTGCCGCGCCCCCGGCGAGTCTTGCCGCCAGTTCCCGAATTCGTGCGTCGGTATCCGTGGGGACGCCCAGGCATTCCTTCAGAAATTGCGGCGAAGCCACGCCCGGTTCAATGACATCGTCCTGGCGCCGGTTAATCAGCCCGTAAATCTCACTCCCGGAGAATAGGGGAGGAAGCAGTCCCCCCTCCTCTTGGGTCTCCAGCGAGGCGGCACGAATGCGCACCAAGAAGGTTTGCCCGGGCATGAGCACCATGCCCTCGTTGAAACCCACTTGGAGGACCTTGCTGCGGATGGAATCCTTTGCAGCCACCTCCTCGGCCGTATGTCCTGGCAGCAGGTAAATGTTGCCGGGAATCGATTCCAGCCAAGCCTCCAGGTCATGGCCATCGCTCAGAGGGCCGGGAAAAGCAGGAATAATGCGAGCTTTGACAAGGCCCGCGGTTTTCGACTGCCAGGCTGTTCCGTTGAAGACGGTGAACACTCGCCCCCGCAGTTTCTGAGGGCGGGAACTCCATACCCGCAACACTACCTTTTGGGAGAGTTTCAGGCGGGCGAGGTCGCCGAGGGCGGAATCGGGTGAAAAAATGGAGTAGTGAGTTGTCCCCGCCATATAACTCTGGAAAGTTGCCTGCTCCACTTTCGACTGCGCCCACGGCAGAAGGTGGATGATTCCCCAGGCAGTCAGGAAGGTGGCAAAGGCGATGGCTGCCACCAACGCCATTTGGCGAGCTTCCCAGGCAGGCCGATTTGTGGGGCTTCGGCGTTGGGAATCGGGAAGCCCTAGCCAAGCGAAGAGGGCGGCTCCCGCGATGACCAGATTCACCCGCAAAGGGGCCATAGGGTTAAAGCAGGCCACCATCAAGGTACCCAGCGCCGTGGGAATAAGCGCCGAAGCCGCCGGCCAAATCGTTCGGCCAAACAGAAAGAGGACCGTGAACGCAGTCAGACTGTACCCTTCCAGCAAGATCAGGTGAGTTGTGGTCTGCGAAGAAAAAATGGGGTAGGCCATGAGGATCAGGCCGAGAACCACGGCCGTACTGAGCATCGTCCAGGCGAGGTAGCGAGCGGAAGCTGCGACTCCAGCGCGGAGGCGCGGTATCTGAACGAAGAGAGGCGCAGCGCATAGGGCGGTTAATACCCACGCCGGCCGGGTGGCTTGTGAAAGCGCCAGGGCGGACACACTGTTGGCAGCAAAGATGGCAAGGGTCACCCTATCGAGAATTGCCTGTAACCGGGGAGCCGCCATCGGAAATGCTCACCTCAAAGTGTCGCGCGGACACGGGGTAGGTGGTCGTAGGGGGTAGATGGGGAAAACCCCACATACCACCTACGACCTACCACCGGGTCTTTGCGCTGATAACGCGCGCTCGACGTCTTCGGGACTCAGGAGGGTGAAGTCTCCGAGTTCCGGTCCCACGTGTTGCCAGGGATTTGACGTGCTGCCTCCACGGACCATCAGTACACGGACCGCCGTCCCCAAAGATTTCACCCGCCGCAGGAACGCCTCCCGAGGCGTGTCCCAATCCAGGAGCACAGCGACGACGGTGGTGATCTGCCCCAACTTGTCGAAAAGGGCCGGGGCGATGCCCTGAAAGGGCGGCTGGCGACAGGGTTCCAAGCACGCCAGCACGTCAAGGATGTTCTCAAGGTAGGCCAGGCTGCGGCCCGCGCTGACCTCGTAGATGTCGGGGCCTGCCGCGAGGATATCGACGATATACTCGCTGCGGCTGAAGAAATCGGCGATCGAGGCCACCACGGAAATGGCCGCCTCAAAAGCTTGCGCGTCTCGTGGGGCGGCGTCCTTGGGCACAAAGGTGTCAAGAATCAGGGCAATGCGCGCAAAGTACTCTTCCTGATACTCCTTCACCACCGGTTTGCCGCGACGGGCCCACGACCGCCAGTGGATATTCTTCAGGGGGTCCCCTTCCCGGTACTCCCGCGTCCCCACGAACTCGATGGCGTCCGCGGTGTTGGAGGCTAGAGGAATGCCACCGGGCTGGTAACGCCGGCCCGCCGGTACGAGGAATTCCTCCATCGAGTAGAAACGCGGATAAACCACCACGGTTTGGCCGGGGGCGGCCACTTCGCGCGTCAAAACCAGACGGAGGGGGTCAGCGGCGCGCACCGCGGGGCCGGGTATCTGATATCGTCCCCGCCTCATGGGTTGGAGTTCCACCACAACCTCGGTGGGCTGGCGCGCCGCAACATCGGTAAACGTTTTGTGAGGATAGAAAGAGATCGGGCGGTTCTTGCCGAAGGGCACCAGGAAGGAACATTGCAGGTCGGGCAGCAGTGGTTTGTCCATTGGCACGATACGAGCGTGTACGGGGACGGGCTGCATGGCCGTGACGTGCCGGGGCAACTGGCACTCCAAGCGCACACGTGGCCGGAGGAATAAACCCCAAAGGGAACTTACCAGGAAGAGCGCCGCCGCCACGGCAAAAAGTGTGAAAACCTGGGTGCGCCGTGTGTCGAGGCCTGCTGCTCCCAGAAGCAGCACGGCGCAGAACAAGTACCGCCCACGAGAAGTCAGACGGTCCTGGAAGGTCCGGACCAGCTTGCCCAGAAGCGGAAGTGTTCGTGAGGATTCTCCCATGCGGCGCGGTCCTGAGGATTTCAAACGCCCACGGGCGTCTGCGCCAGGATTTCTCTTACCACATCTTCCTTAGCGAGCCCGGCGTACTTGGCCTTGGTATCGAGCGCCAACCGGTGCGCCAGAGTCGGGATGGCCACCGCCTTGACGTCCTCGGGTATGGTGTAATCGCGCGACTCCAGGAACGCGTGGGCCTGGGCAGTGCGGAATAGGATCAGCGCGCCGCGAGGAGAGCTTCCCAAACGGAGCGAGGCATGCCGCCGTGTCGCATCGACCAGATCGATGATATATCTCGCCACGCGGCGGTCCACTCTTACGGCCCGTACCGCCGTCTGCATCGCCAGAATGGTCGCGCAATCGAGGATAGGCTCCAGGTCGTCAAGAGGATGATGATGGAACTGGCTGTAGAGGACCTCAACCTCCACCTCCTTGGCAGGGTAACCCAGATTGATGCGCACCCCAAACCGGTCGAGCTGGGCTTCCGGCAGCGGGTACGTTCCATGAAAGTCGATCGGGTTTTCGGTGGCGATCACCAGGAAGGGAGCCGGCAAAGGGTAAGTCTTTCCCTCGATCGAGGCCTGCCGCTCGCTCATCGCTTCCAGAAGGCTCGATTGCGTCCGGGGCGAGGCGCGGTTGATCTCATCCGCGAGGAGAATATTGGTGAAAATCGGTCCTTCCTTGAAAGTGAAGCTGCCATCCCGGGGATTGTAGATGGAGGAACCCAATACATCCGTGGGCAGGAGGTCCGGGGTAAATTGCACGCGCTTGAAATCCGCAGAAAAGGACTTGGCAAGAGCCTTGGCCAGCGTCGTCTTGCCCACTCCAGGCACATCCTCCATCAGGATGTGGTCGCCGCTCAAGAGCGCGATAATCAACTCTTCCAACACTTCCGACTTTCCCAGAATGACCTTGGCAAGATGAGCCTTCAGTTCGGCAAGCTTATTCGGGAAGCCATTTTCCATAGTGAATGATACCCTGTCAGGGCGCCTTTTTAGATGAGTAGGAAGACTTCGCGATGCTACCTTTAGCATCCGTCGAAAGTCAAGAGATCGCGGATTCAAGTAGTGGTGCAGTTTTATGTCGTAGCGGCGAGTTTATCCGTCAGCCGACGGACCAAATGGCGGCGTAAAGCCGCCGCTACGTCAAACTGTACCACTACCTGGATTCCTTAATTCTCGACGATTCTCGCCTCTTGGATTTACAATTGCGGGTTTGGACGATCACCGCACAATGAAGTAAATTCAACACGCGGGCGATAACGGATTCATGCCAAAACCAATCCTATAAATGGAGTGAACGTACAATTTGAAATACACGGTTGAAAGCCTGCATCCCAACGCTTCTGCTGCCCACGCTCAGGTCGGCCTGTTTGATTTCGACGGCACCATCTCCCTGATTCGCTCGGGCTGGGTTGACGTGATGGTGCCGATGATGGTGGAGGTTCTTATGGAACTCCACACCGGCGAGAGCGAGGCCGCGTTACGCACGCTGGTGGAAGATTTCGTGGCGCGCCTGACTGGCGAACAGACGATTTACCAGATGATGGAACTTGCCCGCCAGGTTGAGCTGCGCGGTGGCAAGCCCCTCGAACCCCTCGCTTACAAGCGCAGGTATCATGAAACGCTTATGGCCAAGATCGAATATCGGCGCCAGGACCTGCGGCGGGGCGCCGTGTCGCCGGAGAAATATCTGGTGCCGGGAGTGCGCGCCTTTCTGGAATCCGTGCGCGATCGCGGGCTGAAACTGTATTGCGCCAGCGGCACCGATGAGGTCTACACTTTGGAGGAAGCCGATCTGCTGGAGGTTCGGCAATACTTCCAAGGCGGCATCTACGGCGCGCAAGACGACTACAAGAGTTTTTCCAAAGAGATCCTCATTCAGCGTATGATTTCCGGACTCGAATGCAAGGGAGACGAATTGCTCGGGTTCGGCGACGGATTCGTGGAAATCAAAAATGTGAAAGACGTGGGGGGGATTGCCGTCGGCCTCGCCACGGCAGAGCCTGCGTGCCAAGCAGTGGACGAGTGGAAACGTAAACGGTTAGTGAGCGTGGGCGCGGACTTCATCGTGCCCAACTTCCTGCCTCGGGAGGAGCTTTTGGGAAGGTTGTTTCCAAACTCATAACTGTCAGCTTCGAAAAGAGGCGTGATGAAATCAAAATATGAAACCTTCGACCGCGCGCAACTGCTGATCAAACCCTTAAGCGAGCGGAAGCATGACATGGGGCTCGATTACATCTTAAAGCCTGATGAGCCGGCGCCGGAATTTTCGCATCCGCAGTTGCAGGTAGTGGCGCAACGCTTGATGGCGGCGAGGGACAGGGGCGCAGCCCGCATCCTGATGATGGGAGCTCACGTCATCAAAGCCGGCACCAGCCGCTGCGTGATCGATCTCATCGAGCGCGGCTATTTTACGCATGTCGCCATGAATGGCGCGGGCGCGATTCACGATTATGAGCTGGCGCGCATCGGCGCCTCCACGGAGAGCGTGGCGCGTTACATCCGCAGCGGCGAATTCGGCCTCTGGCATGAGACCGGTGAGTTGAATGACATCATTCGCGAAGCTGCCGATCTTTCGCTGGGCCTGGGGGAAAATGTGGGGCGGCGGATTGAGGAAGGTCCCTTCCCTTATAAGGATGTCAGCATTTTCGCCGCGGCGTATCGCCGTTCGGTGCCTGCCACCGTGCACGTGGGAATCGGTTACGACATCATTCACGAGCACCCGAACTGCGGCGGCCAAGCGCTGGGGGCGGCCAGCTACCATGATTTCCTGATCTTCACCAAAACCGTGGAAAAGCTGGAGGGCGGCGTCATGCTCAACTTCGGGTCCGCCATCATGGGGCCGGAGGTTTATCTGAAGGCGCTTTCCATGGTCCGCAACGTGGCGCACCAACAGGGACGGGTGATCAAGAATTTCACCACCGCCGTGTTCGACCTGGTGCCAATTCAAGGGGATATTCATCACGAATTGCCCAAGACCGACCCCGGATATTATTTCCGTCCCCACAAGACGATTCTGGTTAGGACCGTGGCCGATGGGGGAGAGAGTTTTTACTTCTGCGGAGATCATCGCGCGACCGTGCCGGCCTTGCGGCGCACCCTTTTGGAGCTGCAACCGTGACCATTGCGGAAATTCTCGAGGGCATTAAAAAAGAGCGGGCCTTGGTAGTAGGAGACATTTGCCTGGACCGCTGGTGCACTTACGATCCCGCCACCTCCGAGCCCTCGGCTGAAACCGGCATCCCGCGTCTGGGCATCGTGGCCTCGGAAGTCACTCCCGGAGCCGGCGGCACGGTGGCCAATAATCTCGCTGCGTTGGGACCGGCAAAAGTGGCGGTGCTGGGAGTGCGCGGCGACGATGGATTCGGGTTCGAGTTGGACCGCGCTTTGACCGAGCGAGGTATCGACGCCAGCCTCATGGTGGGCGTCCGCCAATGGCAAACCTTCACTTACACCAAACTTCTAAACAGTCAAACCGGCATCGAGGACCAGCCGCGAGCAGACTTCATCAACACGAGGCCCCTCCCCTCGGAAGCAGAATTGAAAATACTGACGAACCTTTCCTCCGCCATAGAGGGATTTGACGCCGTGCTGGTGGCCGATCAAGCGGAAACTGCGGCCGGCGGAGTGGTAACGCCGGCGGTGCGCGAAGCGCTCATCGCCTGGGCCGCAAGGTATCCTGAAAAAATCTTTTTGGCGGATTCGCGCCGGCGCGTTCACCTTTTCCACAACGTGATGCTTAAGCCGAACCACAGCGAGGCGGAGGCCGCGTGCAAGGCGCTCTTCGGGTGCATAGATTTCAAGCGGCTGCGCCAATGTTTGGGAGCGAAGGCGCTCTTCGTGACGCAGGGCCCTCAGGGTGCGCTGGTCTTCGAAGAAGAAAAAGAAACTTGGTCCAAGCCGCGGCCGGTGGAAAAACCCGTGGACATCTGCGGGGCCGGCGATAGCTTTGCCGCGGGAACGGCGCTCGCCATGGCCGTTACCCACGACCCCGTGGAGGCCGCGAGCTTCGGCAATATCGTGGCCTCGATCACAGTCATGAAAAAAGGGACGGGCACGGCATCGCCCCAGGAAATCCAGGCTGCCACAGCCACGGATTAACACGGATTTGCACGGATCAAAGCAGAGGCCTTATCTGTGCTGATCCGTGTGAACCGTGGCTCACTTGGCGAAGAGCTCCATTTCCGTGATCTGCGAAATGATGTGGCCGATCAGGATGTGGGATTCCTGAATACGTGGCGTCTCGTCCGAGGGCACGCAAAGGCAGTAGCGCGAGACCTCCTGCAACTTATTTCCGAATTTTCCGGTCAAAGCCACGGTGACCAATCCCTTGGCCTTGGCCGTCGCCAGCGCCTTCAAAACGTTCGGGGACTTTCCGCTCGTAGAAATTCCCACCGCCACATCGCCGGCTGAGCCCAACGCTTCAACCTGCCGGGAAAACACATTTTCAAAGCCGTAATCATTGCCGATTCCCGTAAGTTCGGAAGTGTTCACGGTCAGGGCGAGCGCCGGCAGCGGGGTGCGCTCCATTTGAAACCTTCCCACGAACTCCGCGGCAATGTGTTGCGCGTCGGCGGCGCTGCCCCCATTGCCGAATAAGAGGATCTTGTGCCCGTGGCTCAACGCCGAGACGAGCTCCTTGACCACGTCGGCAATTTGGCTCAGGAGATGTTTGTCCTCAAGCAGCGCTTGCTTGATCTTGATACTTTCTTGGATGGAAGTAATGATTAGGGCGTCTGGGCCTGCACTCACTTTATAACCTCCGAAACCGCGAATGATATCAATCCCGTGATTGCATGTCGAGGCATTCGGTCGTACATTATCGGGCGACGGATGAAGAAAATCTCCATTCCCTCGAACCTGCATCCTCCTTCAGCGAGCCCCAGGAGCGGGCGCGCTGGTGAAGGGTGCCCAAAGGGAGGCGTCAGTGTTCAGGTTCCGTTCTTACGCTCACATACTTTTGATCGCGGGAGTCTTGGCTTGCCTGACTGCGAGCATGACCGGGCAAAGCAGGCCCCCGGGGGAAATCGATCTTGTGGGTTACGCCCACACGGATCTTTCCTGGCTCTGGCCCCGGAGCGAAACGATCCATGAGGTCCTTCCTCGGACTATTGAGAGTGTTCTGAAGATGATGCAAGAGCACCCGGGCATGGTTTATGCCATGAGTGCAGCCCAAGCCTATAAGTGGACAGAGCGCTACTATCCGGATCTTTTCGCGCAGATCTCCAAGAAAATTGCCATGGGTGAATGGGAAGTTGTGGGCGGGTCGTGGACCGAACACAGCACCAACATTCCCAGTGGCGAGTCCCTGGTGCGCCAGCATCTCTACGCAAAGCGATATTTCAAAGAGAAGTTCGGCATCGACGTCAAGGTTGGCTGGCTCCCGGACTCCTTCGGCTTCAATTGGAACTTACCTCAAATCTACCGCAAGTGCGGGATCGAATATTTCGTGACACACAAATTGAAATGGCAAATTGAACGCAATGATCCGCCCGTGCCCTTCCCCTATCATCTTTTCTGGTGGGAGGGCCCGGACGGCTCGCGGGTTCTGGCCTTCCACACCGTGGGTGACTACAACCAGCAGGTCAAGCCTGAGCAGATGCTGGAATACATGAAAACCCTGGAGGAGAAGCACCATGTGGATAAACTCCTCATCCTGTATGGCAAGGGCGACCATGGGGGCGGGCCCATGCCCGACATGATGGACCGGGCGGTGGCGCTGATGCACGACCCCAACTTCCCCACCGTCCGCTTCAGCAAAGCCCTGGATCACTTTCATAAAATCCAAGCGCTCCCGCAGAGCAAAGATTTTCCCGTGGTGGACGATGAACTCTACGTGAAGACCCATCGCGGGACCTACACCACTGACTCGCAGGTAAAGCGCGACAATCGCCGGAGCGAAGTGCTGCTGCTGAATGCTGAGAAATTCTCCCTGCTTGCCGCGCAATTCGGCCAGCCTTATCCGCAGGAAATCCTCCAGAAATTGTGGGAGAAAGTGCTCTTCGGGCAGGTCCACGACAACATTGATGGTTCCGCGTTTGCCGAAGTCTATCGTGATGCCGCGACCGATTATGGCGATATCCAGTACGCGGGCGGAAAGGTGCTGAACTCCGCCCTCGCCACCATTGCCAAGCACATCAATACTCAGGGTGAGGGCCGCGCCATCCTGATCTTTAACTCCTTGCCGTGGGAAAGGACCGGCGTTGTTTCCCTGGATGCCGGATACTTCGCCGGACTCAAGTATTTCAAGATTGTCGACGCCGCCGGTCACACCGCACCCTATCAGTTAGAGGGAGAAGCGGGGACAGCAATGGCGCTGTTCTTCGCCGAAAAAGTGCCGGGATTGGGGTACAAGGAGTATCGTGTGGTGGCCAGCGAAGAGCCGCCCCAGTTTGCCACGGACCTCGTGGTCTCGGGGCTCACATTGGCAAACAGCCAGGTTGAAGTTGTCATTGACCCCGACTCCGGCAATCTGAAGTCACTGAAGAAGAAAGGCATGGAAACAAACTTCCTGCGCGGGGACAATCCTGGGGCGGCGCTGGAGGTCTGGGAGGACAAGCCCCCCAAGGCCCCCGCCGGCGAGCCCGCTTGGAATATCTATCTTGGTTCCGATAATAAACTGGATAAAGCTGAGAGTGTAAAGGTCATCGAAACCGGCCCCCTCCGCGCCGTCGTGCAGGTGAGAAAGGCTTTTGGCGATTCAGCGTTCATAGAGAATATCGTTCTTTACAGCCACGCCGATCGCGTAGATTTCGAACTCAGTGTCGACTGGCATGAAAAGTACCGCTTCGCCAAAGTGGCTTTCCCGGTCAATTTCAAAAATGTTTACGCGACATACGAAATTCCCTATGGCGCCATTCAGAGATTCGATTACACGTTGAAAGAGGACCCCGGGGTTCACCTGTCCGCGCCGCCGCGGGCGTGGGAAATCGCCGACCGCACCAAATTTGAAGTGGCCGGGCAACGCTGGGCAGATGTCAGCAATCAGGCCGGTGATTACGGCGTCACGCTGCTCAACGATTCGAAGTATGGATTTTCGTACGAAGAGAACACGCTGCGCATGAGCTTAATCCGTGGCCCGCGCCGCGGGTACCCCTCGATGCCCGACACCTGGTCAGACCAATCAGACGAACCGATCGTGGGCATTCACCATATCAAGTATGCGCTGGTCCCGCACCGCGGTTCCTGGCAGGACGTCAATGCCACACGCCGCGGTGCAGAGTTCAACGCCCCGCTGTTGCCAAAATCCGAACCCTCCCACGCCGGGCAGCTTGCCACTTCCTACGGTGGGCTCGACGTAGCACCCTCGAGCGTCACCGTGGAATCCGTTAAGAAAGCGGAGGACTCCAACGAGTATATCGTCCGGCTCTACGAAACCGAGGACAAAGCCGCTACCGCAGTCCTCAACTTCTCGCGGAGTCCACGGACAGCGCGCGAAACCGACATGATGGAATGGGATAAGTTCGTGCCTTTGAAACCGTTTGAGATTCAGGGGAGAAAAGTAATTGTGCCCGTAAAGCCTTTCGAGATAAAAACTATACGAGTGGGCTTCTGAAATGACACCGGAAAGTAACAACCTGAGGAGGATGTGATGAGACACTACGAAAACTTTATCAACGGTAAATTCGTTCCCTCCAGCACAAAGGATTACATCGAGGTGACCAACCCTTCGACGGGCGAGCTCATCTGTACCGTCCCGGAAAGTACCCCCTCCGATGTCGACGCTTCGGTTTCGGCGGCTGAAGCGGCCCAGCCGGCTTGGGCAAAGCGCCCCGCCATCGAACGCGCCAATTTACTGCGTGCCCTTGCCGAAAAGATTCGCCAGAACGTCGAACCGCTTGCCCATGTCATCACGGAGGAACAGGGCAAACCCTTGGGGCTGGCGCGCGTGGAAGTCACCTTCACCGCCGACTACATCGATTACATGGCCGAATGGGCGCGTCGCATCGAGGGTGAGATCCTGGAGAGTGACCGGCCCGGCGAGACGATCCTTCTCTTCCGCCAGCCGATCGGGGTCATCGGCGGCATTCTTCCCTGGAACTTCCCCTTTTTCCTCATCGCCCGGAAGGCTGCTCCCGCCCTCGTAACCGGCAATACGATTGTGATCAAGCCGAGCGAAGAGACACCCCACAATGCGGTCAAGTTTTGCGAGCTCGTCGCGGAAGCCAACCTGCCTCCGGGCCTCATCAATATTGTCCACGGCCGCGGCCCCTCCGTGGGTAAGGCCCTGGCTTCTTCACCCCGCCTTGGCATGATCAGCTTCACTGGCAGCGTGGGGACGGGCGCCGCCATCATGGCCGCCGCCGCTCCCAATATCACAAAAGTAAGCCTTGAACTGGGCGGGAAGGCGCCCGCTTTGGTGATGGGGGATGCCAATCTCGACTTGGCCGTGAAGGCCATTAAGGCATCGCGCGTCATCAATAGCGGCCAGGTTTGCAATTGCGCCGAACGGGTGTACGTTCAGCGCAATGTCGCCGACCAGTTCGTGGACAAGCTCACCGCCGCGATGAAGAACACGCACTACGGAAACCCCCTGAAGGACGAATCGATCGATTACGGGCCGCTCATCAACGAAGCCGGATTTCGAAAGGTCGATGGTCTGGTTCGTGGCGCCGTGCAGGCGGGGGCGACGGTCGTTACCGGTGGCGCTCGCGGCGCCGGCGCCGGCGGCTACTTTTATGAACCAACAGTCCTGGCGGGTTGCCGTCAGGATATGGAGATCATCAAGCGTGAGATCTTCGGACCCGTGGTTCCCGTCGTGACCTTCGACGACCTCGATGAGGCAATTGCTTATGCCAACGATTCTGACTATGGCCTGACGTCGTCGGTTTATACCCGTGACCTTAACGTCGCGCTGAAGGCCTGCCAGGAGATCCGGTTCGGCGAAACATATATTAACCGGGAAAACTTCGAAGCCATGCAGGGGTTTCATGCCGGCTGGCGGAAGAGTGGCATCGGAGGCGCAGACGGCAAGCACGGCCTGTACGAGTTCATGCAAACGCATGTCGTCTACATGCAGCGCTCCTAGCCGCAGGGAACGGCTTAATTTGAGGGTGTAGCGAGGACCTCCGTTTGGGAGTCCGCGTCTCTTCTCTTGCCAAGACCGGGAATCTTCAAGACGGACGCCTGCCCTCAGGTGCGGGAGCGCGAGTCTCGGCAAGAGCTGATCGGGGAATTCCCGCGGCTGGCCCGAGCCGCCCGCGGCAGTTTTCAACCTCGCCGCAATGCCCAGCCGCCTCATTTTCAATAACTCCCTTTCTTTTCATCAACATCGTGGAGAGAATGGTCTAACTAATTTGTTTTCATCAACATCGTGGAGCGGCGGAAAACAGACATTTTTTCTACATTTGTTTTCATTAATTTACAAAAGGTAAGCCCCATTTTTTGGGGCCACCTTTTTTTCTTGGCACCGGCCACCGAGAAGAGACTAACAATCTTATTTTCAATAACATAGATTTTCGCAGGATTTTCTGTAATCATTGCTAACTCATTTTGTTTCTAGCACATCATGGAGAGCCGAGCCTTTTCCCCCCACCCTGGCTCCTATATTTCAACCTAAGTCTCCTTATTTGAACGATTTAAAGCTTTCAGACATTTTTACTCTAAACCGCTAACCTCTTATTTTTCTGATACATCGTGGAGAGCCGCGGCATTTCGTAGCGCCGACTTTAGGTCGGCACGTGCTGACCTAAAGGTCAGCGCTACGATTTTTTCCATCATCGTTTTCCAAAGCCCCTATCTGGCGTTCATAGCGTTTAATCCTCAGCAGAAGGTTGGTGAGTCGGCGGACTTCCCGCATGTTGGCATCCTGTGTTCGGCGCATCAGCAAGGCGTCGGCGTGGCTGGGAGCGATTTCCGCGGCGAATTCGTAAGGCGAAGGACCGGCCAGCGACTCCTTCAGAAGCGCCTTGCGCTGCGCCTCGCAAACGTCCACCTGCCGGCTTAGGATGTTCCTCAAGAGTTTGCGGGCCCGCTCCCGTGCGATCCAGTCCTCCTGGGTAATCTTGGGGTACCGGTCGTCCTTATGCGAATCCTCACCCTCTCCACCGTCGGGAGATCCATCGGCCTCTTCATAGCCCTCCGGCCGGATCACGATGCGCTCTCCTGTGGGCTTAAGCATTGAGACCGGCTCCTTTATTTCTTCTAGTCCGAAGATTGACCGGAAGCTGTTGACGGCGCCGCGATACTGCTCCTCCTCGGAAACTCCATCCTTATCCGCGCTAGGCTCTCGCAGTTGGTAGAAGAGGTCCATGGCAATCTCACCCATTTCTGCCGTGACCCCCTCCTGATGCAGCTTCTTCATGACTTCCAGGTCGTCGCGGGTGGTGACGTAATGCCAGCACGCCACCGAGCGGGCGAGCGAGCGCAGAGTTTGCACCGCCATCTTCAGCCGCATCATACGTGCGTGCAGGCGGTTGTCGCGTCCATGGTCCGCGCTTTGGGCGCGGCGCACCGCGTAGCCCTCCTGCGAGCGGTCGGCGCGATTCGCGAGCCACATGACCCGCGCCAAGCGGATCACCACGCCCTCCTGCAAGGCGCCGACGGGATTCCATTCCTCCCAGAGCGCTTCCAGCGACTCCTGGAAGTCGGCAGGGTCTTCACCGAGGGCGCGCATGGCAGCCTCCTCCGCCTGCACGTTGTAGCCAGAACGCCGGAGGGCGGCGCGGATGCGTTCGCGGCGCTCGTCCGCCACCGGAACATTGCAAAGCTTCTGGTTCCGGCGGTTCGCGGCCAGTTGCTTTTCGGTCATCTCTGATTTTTTGACGAGCGACATGGAAGCCTCCAAAGGGCAGTGGTTAGTGGATAGTGGGCAGTGGCCAGTCCGTCGTTCCGGGTCCTTTGACCAGGGATATGAAAACCTCCCAAGGGCAGCCGCCGGTGACTAGCCGCTAAGCATTAGCCACCAACCACTTGCCCTGCCACCTAGCCGTGGTGCGCGATTTCGCGCTGATACAGCTCTCCGTCCCGTTCCCTTGCAAAATGATTGCCATAGCCTACTAATTGTTAAGGGATTTCCTACGGGTAGGGGAAAAATCTTAGGGAGGGTGTCTTATTGTCCGAGATTCTGAATGGCGACAAGTAGCAAGCGGGCAAGTTGACACCGAGGGTGAACCGGACCCCAGCGTTTTCTCGACTGAATTCAATCGCGAAGGCATTCAGGTTGGGACGGCCATTGCGCTGTTGGTTATAAGGGCGCATCGCGATGTGCCCGAGAAAGGGGCGATTCCCGAACCACCCCTACGGGCGCGAAACCCCTCCGTTCCGTCAAGGGACATTTCGTCTCGACATTGTTTAAATACTTGACATTCAACTTTGTGTGAAGGTACATTTAGCCCACGCATTCGGTCCCCGCCAAAGAGGAGCTTGCTTATGCTCTCGCGCCTCGACGTTTCCAGTCAGCCGCAGACTGCAACAAAGTGCATTGCGCTTTGCTGCGGATGTGTTGGCCTTGCATTTCTCCCCCTCGCAGGGTTTGGTCTTCTTCAGAGAGTAAAAGCCGCAGAGAGTATTTACCCCGACCGTCAGATTTCTGCCGCGCCCACGAAAATTCGGCCCAAGCGGGTCGCGAGCTACGGCAAGCTGCCTCTCAGTTTTGAGGACAACCAGGGCCAGACCGACGCTCGCGTGCGATTCCTGGCGCGAGGCGGCGGCTACACGATTTTTCTCACCGATGACGAGGCTGTCCTGGCCTTGAAGAAGTCGTCGGCTGTCAGTGTTCGGTCGTCAGTCACGCCGACCATTAGGTCGGCACATGCCGGACTAAAGTCCGGGGCTACTTCGGGTGATAGGCCCACAACTGACGACGGACCACGGACCACGGACAGCGTTCTTCGCATGAAACTCGTGGGCGCAAATGCCCCCGCCGCAGTGACCGGCGGGGACGAACTCCCGGGCAAGACCAACTACTTCCTCGGCAACGATCCCAAGAAGTGGCTGACGAACGTGCGGAATTACGCCAAGGTGAAATACGCGGGCGTCTATCCCGGCGTGGACCTAGTTTATTACGGCAACCAAGGTGGGCAGCTTGAATATGACTTTGTTGTGGCCCCCGGCGCGGATCCAAACATGATTACATTGGATGTGCGGGCGGGGCAAGCCCCGCCCCTACAAATCGCGGCCGATGGCGACCTCGTGATCCAAACCGACGGTGGCGAGATTCGTTTCTACAAGCCCGTGGTGTATCAAAAAAAAACCACAGTTAATCGTCAATCGTCAATCGACAATCGTCAATTGCTGGACGGCCAATACGTCTTGCAAGCCAGCAATCAGGTTCGATTCAAAGTCCCTTGCTATGACCACACTCGGCCGCTCTTCATCGACCCGGTGCTCAGCTACTCCACCTACCTGGGCGGCAGTGTTAGTGACGCTGGCAACGGCATCGCCGTCGATTCCTCCGGCAACGCCTACGTGGCGGGTTTGACTCTCTCGACTAACTTCCCGACCATGAACCCGTATCAGGCGACCAATAAAGCCGGTCTTTATGGTACCGCGTTTGTGACGAAGTTGAATCCTGTCGGCTCGGCCCTGGTTTACTCCACCTACCTGGGCGGCAGTCAAGCTAGTGTCAGTCAAGGCATCGCCGTCGATTCCTCCGGCGCCGCCTACGTTACGGGCGGCACCACGTCGCCCGACTTCCCCACGGTGAACCCGCTGCCGGCGAGTAACCACAACTTTGGTAATGGGACGGCGTTTGTGTCGAAGCTGAATGCCGCCGGCTCCGGCCTGGTCTACTCCACGTTTCTAGGCGGCAGTAATATTGACGCTGGTAACGGCATCGCGGTGGATGCGGCGGGCAACGCCTACGTGACGGGTTACACTGGCTCGAGCGACTTCCCCACCATGAACCCTATCCAAGCCACTTGCGGTGACAACTGTTTCAACCGCGATAACGCGTTTGTGACCAAGTTGAATCCCGCCGGCTCTGCCCTGGTTTACTCCACCTTCCTGGGCGGCAGTGAAGGCGGTTCGGGTGACCTCGGCCGTGGCATCGCCGTCGATTCATCCGGCAACACTTACGTGACGGGGTGGACTGAGTCGACCAACTTCCCCACCGTGAACCCGGTACAGGCAACGATCAATACAAGTGGCGGCTATGAAACCGCATTTGTGTCGAAGTTGAGTCCCGCCGGCTCGGCCCTGGTCTACTCCACCTATTTGGGTGGCAGTTCTTATCAGATCGGCTCTGGCATCGCCGCCGATTCCTCCGGCAACGCCTACGTGGTTGGGGGCACTGGCTCGAGCGACTTCCCCACCGTGAACCCGATTCAGGCGACTAACCACGGTTCCGGGAATGCCTTTGTGGCGGAACTGAATGCCGCCGGCTCGGCCCTCGTCTACTCCACCTACCTGGGCGGCAGTGGGGGTGACGCTGGCGATGGCATCGCCGTCGATTCCTTCGGCAACGCCTACGTGACGGGGGCAACCGGGTCGCTCGACTTCCCCCTCGTACACCCCATTCAGGCGAGTAACAACGCCGCGGAGGATAACGCGGCTGGGACGGCGTTTGTTGCGAAAATCTCACCGGGTCCGCTGCCCTCGGTAAGTCTTTCCCCGACCAGCCTGACCTTCGGGCCTCAGCAGTTGGGCGCCACCAGCGCAGCCCAGACGGAGACCGTCACCAACACCGGCACGGCCAACCTCAACATCTCGACGGTGACGATAGGCGGCTCGAACGCCAGCGACTTTGCGACGAGCGCCGACACCTGCTCGGGAGCCACGGTCACGCCCAACGACACCTGCATGGTCAGCGTGACGTTTACGCCGTCCGCAACCGGGAGCCTTAGCGCCTCACTGAATTTCACCGACAACGCCTCTGGCAGCCCGCAAAGTGTCGCACTCAGCGGATCGGGTCCGGACTTCACGGTGGCCCCACCCTCCGGTTCTTCCACTTCGGCCACCGTCGCGCCCGGTTCACCGGCAAGTTACACCTTAAGCGTGGGCGGTGAAGCGGGATTATCCGGGACGGTGACCTTTACCTGTACCGGGGCTCCCTCCGAAGCCACCTGCACGGTTTCGCCGAACCCGGTAACGGTAGGGAGTTCTGCGACTAATGTCACCGTCACGGTTACAACGACGGCCCCCTCGGTCAGCGCGCCACGCTCTCGACCCCTTCCCCCGGTGCCACCCCTATCGCCGGGCCTCAAAGGTCTGTTGATGCTCGCCTTGGTTATTGCGGCTATGGCCTGGGTCATCAGTCGCCGGAACCAACCCGGCGTGAGCCGATGCCAGTCCACAATAATGCCGCTAGCCGCGGGATTGCTGCTAATGCTTGCACTGGCAGGATGCGGTGGTGGAGGGGGCGGTGGCGGCGGAGGCGCAACGTCTAATCCCGGAACACCCGCCGGAACCTCCACGCTGACGGTAACGGGCACCACGGGTTCGGGATCTTCTACCTTGAGCCACAGCGTGACGCTGACGCTGATCGTGAGTTAGTCAAGACAGCGGAAGAAAACAAGTCGAAGAGTCCAAAGTTGAAAGCGCTGAGGAAGACGCCCCCATCATGAAGGACGGGGCTTTCTTGTACGGTCGATTCCGGACCGCAGGCCCACCCACCAAGTTTCTTGCGGCATCGGAAAATTTTCAATTGCCCACTGAGCTAGGCAGTGGCAAGCAAAGAGTGATATGTGATGAGGAACACGGCCCGACGTCCGAAGTCCGAGGCACATGATCGGAAATCGTCAACCGCATATCGCCAATCACCAATCGACAGTCGGGAATCGAAAATGGCCCGATAACTCGATGACTTGACTCTCCTCGACCCTCGACGACATACTGGATTTGGCTGTCATGGTGCGGAACGGCGCTGACCGTGGCCCGCTTCCCGCAAATCCTCTGGTCATGGGAAGCCAAATTCATGGACGTTCTCAGAACCCTTTTCGAGCAGCATTTCCACACACCCGTGGAGCGGGTGCAGCCGCTTCAGGGCGAGCTGGGCGGCTCGGGACGCAAAATCATCCGGCTGGCCACGCTAAAAAGCGACCGCCTGCGGCTTGAAAGGTCCGACCGGCGGTTTTTGCCGGTTTCCGCGTTCACTCGCCCGCGGCGGTGGCCCGGCGCCCGCGTTCATGATGCTTCGCCCATGCCACCAGCGCTACCAATAGTTTCCGAATGTGCGCTTTTGTATCCTCATCCGTGAGGTTGCCCTTTTCATCGAAGAGCTTGGTGGCGTTGGTGATCATGACCTCCGGCCGGTTAAGCGGATACATATTCAGGAACACGAACACCTGCCGCAAGTGGTATTGTGCGCGCGACGTCCCCATCGCCCCGACCGAAGCGCCCATGACGGCCACCGGCTTCCCATCCCACGAATTGTCTCCGTAAGGGCGGGAAGCCCAGTCGATGGCATTCTTGAGAACCCCTGGGATCGAGTAATTATATTCCGGGGTAACGATCAGGATAGCGTCAGCGGCGCGAATCCGTTGCTTAAACAGCACAACCCGCTCCGGAGGGTGCGCCTCTTCGTCTTGATTGAACGGTGGAATGCCATCGAGGTCAAAGATCTCGAGGCTCACCCCCTCCGGAACCAGATGTTGCGCCGCCCGCAGCGCGCCGCGATTGAATGAGGCTTTGCGCAGACTGCCGGCGATTCCCAGAATGGTCATTGGCGTGTTCATTTCCTCATTCCCTCCATTGAAATACGGACTAACGTACCTTCCCCCGCGCGGCAATCTTCCAGCAACCGACTGCCTCGCCTTGGCGCAGCGTCAGGATCTCGTCGTGCATGTTTACCGTGGCGCAAACGTGATTGGGTATGACCGTCACCACTTCGCCGACGCGGAAGCTGTGCCGCGACTGGGTAATGTCCAGAAGCCCATGCTCTTCGTTCAACTTGACGATGGGCGCGTCGGGCGCTTCGACCACGTATCCGTAACCGGACTTGGGCCCGGAGCCCAGCAGGTCGGAAGAAAACGTCTTGGAGCCGGCATCGATGATGGCGCGGCCCGGCACGGCGGTGGAAACCACCGTCGTCACCACGCGCACCGCGCAACCCTCCAAGATGCACGCACCCTGATAATAGGTATTAAGATCGTTGTAAACGTAGGTGCCGGGACGAATCTCCGTAAGCCCCGGGATCAAATGCGCAAACTCGGCGGAAGGTGTGGAGCCGCCGGAAACGATCTCGACCGGCATGCGCTCGGCGCGAAAGGCCTCGAGGGCTCGGGCGGCGCGCTCAGCCACGCGTACGGCTTCCGCGCGGCGTTCCTCCGGGGTTCCCCAGACGTTGCCGAAATAACTCATGAGCCCGCGAAACTTCAGCCCCGGCAGCTTTTCAATGGTCTTCGCCAACCCCACCAAGGCCGGGCCTGGGTCAAGTCCGCAGCGGCGGCCGCCAGCGTCAAATTCCACCAGCACGCCGATACTGGCATTTTGCGCGGCAGCGGCTCGCGAAAGCTCCTGTGCTGCGGCTTCCGAATCGAGCGCCAGCAGCAGGCGGCGCGCGCGGGCGAGGCGGGCCAACCGCCGGAGCTTTTCCTCCCCCAGGATGGGAAACGCCACCAGGATATCGTCGAGCCCGGCGCCGGCCATCACTTCCGCTTCACCTACTTTGGCGACCGTCAGGCCTACGGCGCCGCACGCCAATTGCCGGCGCGAAACCTCCACCGTTTTGTGCGTTTTTGTGTGGGGGCGCAAACCCACGCCTTGCCGGCGGCACAATTCCGCCATCCGCTGGAGGTTCCTTTCGAGGGCGTCAAGTTCAACCGTTAGCGCCGGAGTGGAAAGCTCTCGAGCAAGCATCGAAACCTCACTTTGGGCCGCGGGGCTTGCGCCCTGACGACGTTGCCCGCCTTTGATCCCCGCAGGGGATCCAAAAAAATAGCCGGGGGCAGCGCCCCCGGAGCGTACTCAATTCCTGCGCCGCTTGCTGACGCGCGCGATGCAGTCGATTTCAATTTTGATCTTGGATAGCTGCGCGCCCACCGTGGTGCGAGCAGGCTGGTCTTCCGGGAAGAACTGCTTGTAAACTTCATTCATCGCCGCGAAGTCCTTCATGTCGGCAAGGAATACACCCACGCGCACGACGTCCTTCAGCGAACTCCCCGCCGCTTCCAGGATGGCGCCGATGTTCTGGAGGGTCCGCCGGGTCTCGGATTGAATGTCGCCGAATTCGAACTCGTTGGTTTCCGGGTTCACGCAGGCCTGACCGGCGACAAAGACAAACCCGTCAGCAACGATGGCCTGGGAATAGACGCCTTTGGGTTGGGGAGCGTCCGGGGTTCTGACCACTTTGCGCATGTTGTCTCCTCGAAAGGGATTGGTTTTCTCGAAAGCCCCCCAGTATAATGACCGCCTTTAATTTGGTAAAGGCCGCTTCGTGTCAGCTTTCTTATGGCCACACCTCCGACGTCGTCATCGCCAGGCTTTGAGGATTCGGTTGCAGAATCTTCTCTCCCCACCGAACTCCCGCGCGCCATCGGGACCCTGGGTGCGATCGCCATTGTGGTGGGCACGATTATCGGGTCCGGGATCTTCCTGGTTCCGCACGATGTGGCGCTGGAGGTCGGGTCCGTCCCCGCCGTCATCCTGGTTTGGATAGTAGGAGGAGCGTTGGCGCTGGCTGGATCGCTTTCTCTCGCCGAACTGGGAGCGGCGACTCCGCAAGCGGGCGGAGTCTACATCTATCTGCGCGATGCCTACGGCAAGCTTGCCGCCTTCCTGTACGGTTGGGCGGCGCTGCTGGTGATTGAATCGGGTGGCATCGCGACCCTCGCGGTGGCCTTCAGCATCTACAGTTCCACTTTTTTCCCTCTTACACCCCTCGAACGAAGGCTGGTGGCGAGCGCGTTGATTGCGGTGCTGACGCTGGTGAATGTTGCGGGTGTCAAGCGTGCGTCGGCAGTACAAACTTTCTTTACACTGGCCAAATTGACGGGACTGGCCATCATCGTGGGGTTTGCCCTGTTCGCCCCGCACGGGCCGCCGGTTGCGCCCCCGCCGGGATATGTGCCCCCGCGGACTACCCTGAGCTCTTTTGGGGTGGCGCTGATCGGGGTGTTGTGGGCTTATCACGGATGGCACCACTTGTCGCATGTGGCGGGGGAAGTGAAGAATCCCTCGCAAGTGCTCCCGCGCAGCTTTCTGGTTGGCGCGCTCATCGTCATTTTCGTTTATCTCAGTGCGAACCTCGCCTACCTGCAGGTCTTGTCGCTGCCCGTCATGGCCCAGGACGCCTACCAGCGCGTGGCGGCCAAAACCATGGAAATCCTTTGGGGCCCACGTGGCGCCGCGTTCGTTTCCGGTTTGATCCTTTGCTCGATATTTGGAGCGACCAACGGCAACATCCTGGGGGGCGCGCGCGCCTATTTCGCCATGGCACGCGACCGCGTCATGTTTTCCGCGGTGGGACGAATTCACCCACGCTTTGAAACCCCATACGTTGCCCTGCTGATCCAGGGAGTGTGGTCAATTGTGTTGGCGGCCACCGGCACCTTTGAGGAACTCTATACCTACGTCATTTTCACCGGCTGGATTTTCTACGCGGCGGCGGCGCTGGCGGTGGTCATCCTGCGCCGGAAGCGCCCAGAATTGACGCGGCCTTACCGCGTTTGGGGCTACCCCATTTTGCCAGTGGCCTTTGCCGCCGCGGCACTGATCATCATCATCAATGCGCTGGCCCGCAGCCCACGCGAATCCGGCACCGGTTTGGGACTTGTGCTTTTGGGAATTCCCGTCTACCTCGTTTGGATGCGCTTCACGCGAACACGGCAGAATGCGTAAGATCGGTTGAGGCCACAGAAATCACCGCCTCCGGGACGGATGCGTTGCCTTTTGGTCGAGTTGATCGTTCGACGCGAAATTGCGGAAAAATTGCGCGCAAAGGGCCCCCCTCCCCAGGGTCACTGTGGATAGCCCGCAATTACCCGCGAGTGTGCGCGAAAGTCCGTCGATCTCCGAGCAGGGTTGAGGACAAATTGTCACTCTGCCTCAGAAATCAAATCTCAAGGCTGATAGCTGCCCCGCAAGCACTGACTATTTGTCCGACCCACCCGCCTGCCACGCGCACGGCCAAGCAGAACGTGCCCAGAGGCCATGCCGTTTTCCATCGAAGGCTCTACTCTGACTGCCTTGGCGACCCGGGAATGTTAGGTACGCGGCGGACCTCCCCTTGCACGGCTTCGTCGAGCTCGATGTTATTCCTGTCGAGCAGGGTTCCCGTGGCTTGCTCATACTGAATCAACGCCTTGGCATAAGCCGCGCGTGCCTTTACCACATTGCCCTCGGCGGTGGCCAGGTTGCCTTGGGCGGTGATGACCTCTTCTATCGTGGCCACAGCCAGGGTGAACTTCTGCTGTTGCATGTCAAGCACCTGGCGCGACAGCGCCGCCAGTTCCAGCGCCGCGTCAAGTTGGCTTTTGGCCTGCTCCACTGCGCTTACCGCTTTGCTGACGTCCCACACGGCCTGGTTCTTGGCGTTCTGAAGCTTCATTTGCATCTGCCGCTGTTCCAGCAGTGAGCGTGCCGCGTCGGCCAGGGCGGTACGATTACGAATCGGCAAGTTGAGCGATACGCCATAGGAAAGATTGGGGTAATTATTGTCGAGGATATTTACGATCGTGGGACGGAGAGCGCCTCCCAAACCCGACATGTTGTACGAAACATAGGCGTCGAGGGAGGGCAGCAAGCGGTTGCGGTTTGCCCGGATCGTGGCTTCCTGGTTGCGCAAGTTCAATTCCGCCTGTTCGATTTCCGGGCGTTGCTCGGCCGCTTCCCGCAAGGCTTCGCTCAAGGGAGGGCGTCATCCGGATGGGGGTCCGGTAGGTGGTCGGTGAGGATAATCTGCACCGTTGCTAGCTCTTCGTTGAAGCTCTTGGAAATCTTGGCTTTCAGGGATTGGGCATCTTGCGAAAAAGCATTTCGCGCGATCAGCAAGTCTTGCCGCCGCGAAGCGACTTCCTCCTTACTACGGATGACGTCATATTGGGCCACCGCTCCCATCTTGGCCTCGGCTTGGTTGTTTTCCAAGAGCTTCTGAGCATTGCGCAACCCTTCCTCCGCCACGCGGATGTTTTCCTGGTCAGCCAGCAGGTCATAGTAGCTGGTCATGACGCTGGCCACCGTGGTGGCAGCACTTTGCCGGAAGACACTTATCGAGTAGTTCAAGTCGTTGCGGCTGATCTGGATGAAGCTGCCATTGGCGCGAGAGCCAAACCCGTTAAGCAAATGCTGCGCCAAGCCGACCGAGAGGCCGGAAACAAACTCCGGGTTGAAAAGTCCGGTGGTGGTGTTGGAGGAAAGTCGGGAACTGTACTCGGATACGGAAAAGCTTGTCCCCGAGAGAAAGCCCTGGCTGTAACCTGCCGAAACCGACGCCTGGTGCGTCCCCTCAACCGCCACGCCGCTGACTTCTGTATAGTTCAGGGGCGTGATGGCATTGCTCCACCCGTAGGAGACGTAGAACCCGGGATCGCAGCAACCTGCTGAACTCACGCCGTTGATGCCGCCCCCCAAATGCCGCCCGCACTTTCTCGATTTCGGCGAGAGCGTAGGATTTGATCTCGAGTTCCATCGAGTCGGCGGGGGCGTGCTCGACGTGGGTGTAACTTGCCCGGAATTCCAGGGTCCGCGATACGTCGCGGATACCCAACACGAGAGGACCACGGAAAATACAGGCAGAGCCTTGGTTCTGTAGCGCGGGAGAGTGTTGAGTTGTATAATCCCTCTCGGTTGTAGACTTCGCATCGGTGCTCGGGCGAAGCCTCTTATTTCACTCCACATTAACCAAGACTGGGTAGGTAAACTGCATTGGCCAATGGCACTCCTTTAGGATTTGAATCAAAACTCTGGGCGGCGGCGGACGCTCTGCGGAACAACATGGATGCCGCCGAGTACAAGCACGTCGTCCTGGGCCTCATTTTCCTGAAGTACATTTCCGATGCCTTCGAAGCGAGGTATGAGTACCTCCGCGCCGCTGTAAACGATCCCCTTGACGATTACTTTCTTCGGCCAGACGTGCCGAACCGCTCGGAGGCAATCGGAAAGCTTCTGGAAGACAAGGACGAATACACCGCTCTATCGATTTTCTGGGTGCCGAAAGAGGCGCGCTGGTCCTATTTAAGAGACAATGCGCCGCAGCCCACGATTGGCAAAATTGTTGACGATGCGATGGCCGCCATTGAACGCGACAACCCATCGCTCAAGGGTGTATTGCCTAAGGACTTCGGCCGCCCCGGACTCGACAAGCAGCGGCTCGGCCAATTGATCAACCTGGTCAGCGACATCGGTCTCGGCAGCCCTGCTGACCGTGCCAAGGACGTTCTCGACCACGTGTACGAGTATTTCCTGGCGCAGTTTGCCAGCGCCGAGGGCAAGAAAGGCCGTCAGTTCTATACGCCATCCTGGGTCGTCCGAGTACTTGTGGAGATGCTCGCACCCTATAAAGGCCGGGTCTACGATCCCTGCTGCGGTTCAGGTGGGATGTTCGTCAGTAGCGAGAAATTCATCGAAGCGCACAGCGGGAAGATTGGTGATATCTCCATCTACGGCCAGGAATCAAACTACACCACCTGGCGGCTCGCCAAGATGAACCTCGCCATTCGTGGAATCGACGCACAGATTGCGCACGGCGACACCTTCCACAATGACCGGCACCCGGACCTTAAAGCCGACTACGTGCTGGCAAACCCGCCGTTCAATGACAGCGACTGGCGGGGCGATCTGCTGAAGGAAGACAAGCGGTGGGTCTATGGGGTGCCCCCGGCAGGAAACGCCAACTTCGCTTGGGTGCAGCACTTCATCTATCACCTCGCGCCCACAGGGCTAGTACTTGCTTGATTTAATTAGCGTACGTAACTGGGTACAGGTTGCGCTTTGATTTCAACGACTTAAAAATACGCGAATTAATCCAAGCAAGTACTAGCGGGCTTTGTGCTCGCCAACGGGTCCATGTCGTCGAATCAATCGGGTGAAGGGGAGATACGCAAGAACATCATTGAGGCGGACTTGGTGGATTGTATGGTGGCGCTGCCGGGTCAACTCTTCTACGCCACTCAGATACCAGTTTGCCTGTGGTTCCTGGCCCGCAACAAAAGGAATGGCCGTTTCCGCGACCGTCGGGGCGAGACGTTATTCATTGATGCACGCAAGATGGGGACGTTGGTGGATCGCGTCCACCGAGAACTTACTGACCCAGACGTGGCGAAGATCGCAGGAACCTACCACGCCTGGCGCGCCGACAAGGGCGCGTACAAATACGATGACGTGCCGGGCTTCTGCAAAGCCGCGAGGCTCGATGACATCTGCAAACACGGGTATGTGCTTACGCCGGGCCGCTACATCGGGGCCGAAGCCGCCGCGGAGGACGACGAACCCTTCGACGAAAAGATGGGGCGGCTGACGGCGCTGCTACGCGAGCAGCAGGGACAAGGCCAAAGGCTGGACGCTGCCATTGTCTCCAACCTGAAGGAGCTTGGGTATGGTAGCTGATGGTGTGCAACCTTTTGCAAGTCTACTGAGCAACATCGTGGATAACCGGGGGAGGACTTGCCCAACAGCCGCTTTTGGAACTCCGCTGATTGCGACCAACTGCGTAAGGAATGACTTTCTCTATCCCGTGTATGAGAAGGTCCGGTACGTTGACAAGACAACATATAACAATTGGTTTCGCGGCCATCCGGAGCCCGGGGATTTGCTCTTTGTCACAAAGGGAACTCCTGGGCGTGTTTGTCTGGTTCCGGATCCTGTGGATTTCTGTATTGCACAAGATATGGTCGCGATTCGTGCTGATGCTAAGAAGGTTTATCCTCGGTACCTGTTCGCGCTCCTTCGGTCCAAGGCGGTGCAAGAGGAGATCGAACATTTACATGTCGGGACTCTTATTCCGCACTTCAAAAAGGGAGACTTTGACAAATTACTGCTGCCGATTCCCGACCGACAGATACAGGAATTCATAGGTGACACGTACTTCGATTTCAGTGCGAAGATGCAGGGAAACCGGCGCATGAATGAAACGTTGGAGGCAATCGCGCGTGCGCTCTTCAGGTCGTGGTTCGTGGACTTTAACCCTGTCCGCGCCAAAGCCGAGGGCCGAGACCCCAGCTTGCCCAAGCCTCTTACCGACCTGTTCCCGGATTCATTCGAGAACTCCGAACTTGGGGAAATCCCGAGAGGGTGGCGCGCGTCACCAGTCTATGACCTTGCTACGTATATCAATGGCGCGGCGTATCGTGCCTTTGAGCCAAACGAAGAGCGCCGTGGTCTCCCCATCATAAAGATTGCGGAATTAAAGGCCGGGGTGACAGCTCTTGAAAAACGGCTAATTTTAGAGAAGAGCAGCTAAATCTCCAGTCTTTTGCGCGAAATGCACGTCGGAACATTTGCAAACTCGATCAAATCAAGGGGACCACCTTGGCCGCCGCCTGCTGGGTTTTGAGAAAGAGATCTTGTCGGGGGTACTTCGCGGGCAGGACCAAAACGTTGCGGTGTCCTCGCCTGATCCATTCTGCCGGAAGACACCAAAGCTCTCGCCGCAGGGTGGAGATGTTCCAGTGTTGTACTTCGGGAGGCAGACAAAGCATCTGGAAAGCCAGGACCAAGTCGTACGCCCACAAGATGGTTTCCAGATAAGCGGCGTTCGCCCCGTAGCTCCGCGTGGGGATTTTGCTCATGGCGTAGGCATCCTTGAACTCCCGAATGAGGAGTTCCTGCAAGCCCCGGTTGCAGTAAAACCGCCAAACCGCCGGAGGGGTCAGATCCAGGTTGGTCACCAGCACGCGGTGGTAGGTGGAGCGTTTGAAGGTGAAGAGGCGAAGCTGGATCTCTTCGGGTTCCATCGACACCGGCCGACGCACGGCCACGAAGCGATGCTCGCGTTTCCATTGCCAGGGGGTGTAGACGAACTCGGCTGCCTCCCAGCCGCGCGCAAATTCGTGATAATCGGCGGTCCCCATTCTTTTCTTCAAAGGTTGATACATCCGCGCCACGACGGCATAGCCGAACCCCTGATTTTCCAAGGGGGCGACGATCTCCCGGTCGTAGAAAGCCCCGTCCAGTCGCAACCGCGTGCGTGCCGCGGCGATCGACGAGGGCAGCTTGTCGAGAACGCGGTTGCGGAACTCTCCCGCCCCCACCGAGGAGTGGACATTTCCGGCCCGCAGCTCCATCCCCAAGCTCAGCCCGCTGCGACCCTCGCTGGAAAGAATCGGTGCATAGGAAAATTGCGAGTGGCGTCGCTTGGGAATATAACCCCGCGCCACCCCTTCTTGGGAACCATAGGTCAACAGGGTGGTGGTATCGGCATCGACCGTCGCGCTGTAGAGCACGCCCAGTCGTCGGAAAATGTGGGCGCGAAAGCGGTCGTGGGCCGCGACCAGGCTGCGCAAAGACTCCCGCATCGAAGCGCAGCAAGAACGTCCTCAGGGTGTCCCGATGCGGAAAGTCGTTCAGGCCCAGCAACGGTGGGATGAGTCCGTTGTGGATCAGGCATTGAGTGTTCTCGACGCGCCCCAGCCCGGCCACAATGGAAAAGACATGGGCCAGAAAGAGGTCGGCGGGATGAAAGTCCCGGTAGTCGTACTCGGGCCAACGGACGGAGAGTTGAAGAAAGTGTCGAATTGCAAAAGCACGACAAAAGGCCTGAAACAAACTGAGGCCTCCAAAGCGAGTGAGCCCGCTTTTTTCGAAGGCGAAATGGAATTTTCGCAGGCCTTTGGGCATTCCTCACAATCGTACCTAATAGGGAAGTTTGTGAGAAGGCCCGAAAATGTCGCCCGAACTCGCTGTTCATAAGTTATTGCTGTACTTTAACCGGCTATCAACAGCCGTTTTTCAAGAGCTGTAAGCTGTGAGCTAGCGGCTGTCAGCAGGCCGTGATCGTTCTGGTTCTCGCGGGGAGGTCATTGTTCATCCTCTTTGGAGTGATTCGCACCCCCAATTGAACCAAGCTAAACGCGAAGCTCAGGCGAGCGGCATCAACCAGCGTCAACCAAAAACGTTATTTGAACTATTGCGCCGCCCGTTCTGAAATTCGGAGGTCCGCACTCTTTCTAAACGCAGCGTCTTAAGTAATTGCGCATAATCTGCGCAACGTATCATTTGGTTCAGTCCACTTCGCGAACTCGGTTTCAACTGCAAGAGCGACATCGCTCATGCTGGGAAA
>Ga0326728_10004514_pt1 | contig 40961 bp, 32 predicted proteins | sample MB3enrmetagenome_FD_207602 | JGI IMG/M metagenome (GOLD analysis project Ga0326728, IMG submission 207602) | Lab enriched peat soil microbial communities from McLean, Ithaca, NY, United States - MB31MN | ecosystem: Environmental > Terrestrial > Soil > Wetlands > Peat | place: USA: New York... | reverse complement strand
AAATCCCGAGTTGGTGTAAACAATCGAGCTGCACGATCCGCAGGCGCCGATCTGCATGCCGGAGACCAGTAGGTTCTCGGCGATCAGAAATTTCACGCCCGGATTCAAGCGGACGGCTTCTTGCAAATCGCCAAAGTGGCTGCCGACAAGGGTGAACTTGACCGCCGCCAGGTTTGGCAAGACTTCACGGACCTTCACATAATCCGGGCGGAGGAGAAACCGCTTCGTCCGAGGAACGTTGTAGTGAATGATGGGCAGGTCGGGAACCGTCGTGTGAACGTCTTTGAAAAATTGCATCAGTTCCCGCTCGGTCAGGTCCATCCAGTAGGGAATCACGACCTGGGCGACAGTGACGCCTGCTTCCTTGAGGTATTGCAACCGGCGGAGCGTGGTCCGAGTGACTGGCGAGCCGCAAACGACCGCCACCCAGATGCCGCTTCCGGCGGTAGTTTTCATCAATAGGTCGGCAGGCTGCTTGAACTCCTCAAACTCTATCGCATAGAACTCGCCGGTGCTTCCCAGCAAATAGATCCCCTGCGCCCCAGCCTTGATCATCCGCTTTATGTTTGTTTCCATGGCGCCCATATCCAGTGACCAGTCTGCGTTGAACACGGTCGGCAGTCCTGCCCAGATTCCTTCCAATTTCCTGTCTCTCAGCTTCCCTGCTTGTGGTTCGTCCATCGAATTGTTTCCTCAGCATTGACGTTCGGGGTAGCGGCTCTCATCGTCATGCTCGCAGCGATAGTGCCAGCCCCCGCTGTCTTCATCAAATTACGTCGTGTTGATGACATCGCTCCTTCTCCAGCGCTCCAAGAAAGCTTGGTTAGCCCCAGACAATGTGAACCGGGTCCGGACCTATTCGACTGGCTCAGGCCACGAATGCTATGACATGATTAAAATGAAAGGCCGCCTGCTCCCCTGCTCTTCGTAGTTGAAGTTGGGACCGTCATGTTGAAAATAAAACACCAGAATTGACCAGATTAGAAAATATAGCTGCAAACTGTGCTTGGCAAGAAAGTGCGAGTTGGCAAGACTTTCGCATGGCGATTTTTGCCCGCCCATCCAGGTGCTTGTTCCTCCTTGAACCGGAAGGCGATTCGTGAATCGCCCCTGCGCCTTCTTTGGGGTCAGTCCTTATATACCGCTTCAACATTCAGGTCACGCGGCAGATAGCGACTAACCGGTGCAGCAACTGAGCCAAACCATCCAACGACTGCAACTGGAGTCGCAATATTCAAAAGTAATCGAAGGGGAATGGTCTGTTCACAGCGAGATATGCCAGATCGCGGACATGCCGTCTGCGACCAATTATCTGGCGAGGATTTTCTGGGCATTTCATGTGTCCTCTGAAAGACGCATTGGACCAGTGATAAGTCAGAAGTCGCATCTGCGGAGACAGATCGAAAGAGAACGCAGCGGTCATCCCCAGGGCCATCGTACAGTGCTGGAAGCGATATGTACCCGGAATCCAGGCGCCGCCCGAGATGCTTGATCAGTCCGGATTTGCAGCCCCGTTCGAGTGCGGCACTCACTTCAAAAGGGTAGTAGCGGCGCCGGAAGCCAAGAAAATCGCGGGTCTATACACGCCTCAGCCATCCTTGCCTCTTTAGAGAGCTGCTTGCAGGGCTGTATTTACGCGCTTTTATAAGGCATTTTGGCAACTTGAAGCTGTCCGCTTGCCAAAACAGCTAGGTTCTTTAATTAGTGGAGTTAGAACGAAACGGGCAAGAATTTTGAGGAATGTCCTGGTTTATGTACTGGGCCCATACTTAGGCCCGAGTCTTTGTTTGGAGTGCGCGCCGACTGAATTCAGAACCTCAGACAAGTCAAATGCTAAAGGGGCCGTGGTCTTGTATGAAATATTGCATTAGCAAATGAAATATTTTCCTTGACAAACAGGCAAACTGTATGGTAACGCTCTCAGCAGTCATTACGAATAACTGACACTGGCCTACAATTCAGCAGTGTGATGGAAGCGAATGGGAGATCGGTGCTGGCAGTTAACGGAGGACACGTCTCGTTCGCTGACGATCGCGGGGCCGGCGCGTCGTCTTCCCCGGCGTCGCGAGGGCGCGATCTGCCCACCTCGCCGCTCGCGTCGAGGCGTCGTGTGGCGGCGGGGCGGGCGTGGGCGCCTCCGTGCTGAGGCGGAAGATGCTTTCCAACTTCGCCTGGATGGTGGCGGAGAGCGCAAACGGATCCAGCGTCTGGCCCTGACGACGGAGTTCCGCGACGCGCTCGGGATCGGCCACCGGCGAAGCCGCCACGCGTTGAAAGGGTGTCTGCGGTGCTTCGTAACGCCGCCGCAGGCGCGAGCCGATCCGCTCTTTCTTCGCCAGTTTCACCGCGGGCAGATAAAGGTTCTGAAACAACCGCAGTTCCTGCCCATACCGATCGTCGATTGCCTCGCGTGCCGCCGCGGTGTCGTAACGGACGTAACCGAGAATCCACCGCACGTGCGTCCAGTTTTTCTGCTCGATGTGCGCGTTGTCGTCTTTCTTGTACGGCCGCCCGCGCGTGAATTGAATGGCCCGCCCCTGGCAATCGCGGTAGAGATGGTCATTGATGAATTCCGATCCGTTGTCGGAATCAATCCCCCGCAAGGGAAAGGGCAAGGCCACGCGCACCGCTTCCAAGGCCTGCCGCACCGCCTCCTGGCTCTTGCCCCGCACCGCCCGCGTCTCCGTCCAGCCCGTGTGAATATCCATCAGATTGAGCGAGTAACAGAAATCGCCCGCCGCCAAGTTGCCCGAGTGCGATACCAGATCAATCTCCGTGAAGCCTGGTACTTGCACATCCCAGTGATCGGTCTTGAGCGGGATGTGATGCTTCAATAAGGTTCCCGGCGTGGTGCGGCCGTAGAGCCGACGCCGCAACTTCCGCTTCTCCCCACCCAGCCGGTAGTCGATGCTGCGCGCGCTGATCTCGAGCAGTTGCCGCTCCATCTCCGGGGTCAGCCGGAAGCGGCGGCGAATCCACGGCAGCCATTCCGGCAAGAGTGCTTTCAGTCGCACCGACCAGGGGTAGTCGGCCGCTTCCCAGACCGCCTTCAGAATCGCCATCAGACGCGGCCCGTAGGTCACGCCCCGACCGCGCCGCCGTCGCGGCGGCGGCTGGGCCGAGGGCGGCGGACCTTTCAGCAGGCGTATCGCATGCTTGCGGTGATATCCACAGTTGGCACAAAACTCGTCCAGAATGCGCCGCTTCTCCGGCCCCCTCGCTCCCTGGTACCGACCATAAATTCTCTTCCAATAGTCTCTTCTTGATGCCCGACTCATAGCGTCACCCGTATCCATCATGGGTGACATTTTAAAATTGCGCGACGATACTCCTCGGGTAACATTTTAGATTGCGCGATACGGTCTATTGACAGGCATTCACACGAAGGCGTAGTATGGGCGTTTCTTTGACACACGTGTGCATGACATGGCACAAAATACTCGCCCCAAGCCGCTTTCGATCAAAGACATCGCACGTCTGGCGGATGTGACCCACCCCACCGTGTCTCGGGCCCTGCGCAACAGTCCTCTCGTCAATCCCCGGACGATTGAGAGGATCCAACGGATTGCCCGGGAATCCGGTTACCGGGTGAGCGCTGTCGCCCGCGGATTGGTAACCCAAAAGACCAATACCATTGGTGTGGTGGTCACGACCATCGCTGACCCCTTTGTGAGCGAAGTGGTGAGCGGCATCGAGCACGCCGCTAATGATCATGGCTATTCTGTTTTCCTGGCTGATTCCTATGCCGATCCCGACCGTGAGGTACGGGTTGTACATTTGTTCGCGGAACGCCGTGTGGAAGGCATCGTGGTCACCTCCTCACGAGTAGGTACTAGGTACCTCCGCATCTTGTCGGAAATGAAAGTCCCCATCGTGCTCATCAACAATCAGCGCCGCGGCGAGTTCGTTCATTCGGTGATGATTGAGAATGTTGAGGCCAGTCGGCTAGCCACTCAGCACTTGATCGGTTTGGGGCACGAGCGTATCGCTTATTTGGGGGACCGCTATGGCTACCAGTCTGACACCGAGCGCTTGGGCGGATATCGCCAAGCCCTCAAGCAAGCCAGACTCCCCTTCCTTCCGGAGTTGGTGGTCCACGGAGACGGCAAACCCGAGGGGGGCAGACAGGCCATGGAAACCCTGCGAAGCTTGCCCCAACCACCCACGGCAGTATTTTGTTACAACGACATGTCAGCCTTAGGAGCGCTTGGTGCGATACACCAAAGCGGGTTGCGTGTGCCTGAGGACATTTCCCTGGTCGGCTTCGATGATCTTTTTTTTGCCTCATACACTCAGCCACCGCTTACCACCGTCCGTCAACCCAGACAGCGGATGGGCTTGCTGGCGATGGAGATCCTTCTGAAACTGATGTCTGGGCAGGACTCGGCAGACACCATAAAGGTTCCTGCAGAATTGATTGTTCGCGAGTCCAGCGCCTCGCCTCGGGCTTGATGAGCGCGTTAACCACGATCCCGCGCTACGAGATCGCCGCTCTTAGCCAGCGCCTCGTCAGGTAGTTTCCCCGCGGCTAAGAGAGACACTCCGACGGTTGCACAAGGAGACCCCGATGAGCAACACACGACGGCTTACCACAGCCCAAGCCATCATAGCGTTTCTCCAGAACCAATATGTAGAGCGGGACGGGAAGGCGCATGCCTTCTTCGCTGGTATCCTGGGGATTTTTGGGCACGGGAATGTTGCTGGCATCGGCCAAGCTTTGCAGCAAAACCCGGATTTTCCTTACATCCTGGTGCGGAACGAGCAGTCGGGCGTGCACATGGCGGCGGGGTTCGCTAAGACCAGCAATCGCCTGCGCACGTTTGCCTGTACTTCGTCCATCGGGCCCGGGGCGACGAACATGATTACCGGGGCGGCGCTGGCCACGATCAATCGCCTGCCCGTGCTGCTGCTGCCCGGGGATATCTTCGCGCGCCGCAACGTGGCGCCGGTCTTGCAGCAACTGGAATCACCGGGCAGCCAAGATACGGGGGTCAACGACTGTTTCAAGCCCGTCTCGCGTTACTGGGATCGCATTTACCGTCCGGAGCAGATCCTGACCGCCCTGCCGGAGTCGATGCGGGTGCTGACCTCTCCGGCGGATACCGGCGCGGTAACGCTTGCTCTGCCGCAGGATGTGCAGGCCGAAGCGTATGACTACCCTAATCAACTTTTCGAGAAGCGCGTGTGGCTCATCCGCCGGCCCCCACCCGATCCGATTTCCTTGGGGCGTGCGGTGGAAGCCCTTCGTGCCAGCCGCCAGCCGCTGATCATTGCCGGGGGTGGGGTGCTGTACAGCGAGGCTTGGCAGGCCTTGACGAATTTCGCGGCCCGGACGGGTATCCCGGTGGGCGAGACGCAAGCCGGGAAGGGTTCCCTGGCTTACGATCATCCGCAATGCGTGGGGGCGGTGGGCGCGACCGGCACTCTGGCCGCCAATCGGCTGGCGCATGACGCCGACTTGGTGATCGGGGTCGGCACGCGCTATTCCGATTTCACGACGGCCTCGATGACAGCCTTCCAGAATCCCCAGGTGCGTTTTATTAACATCAATGTGGCGGAGTTTGATGCCTACAAAGTTTCTGCGATCCCCGTGGTGGCGGATGCGCGTTTGGCTCTGGAGGACTTGGCCGAGGCGCTCAACGGCTTCCGTGTCAGCGCTGACTATGCTGCGCAGGTCGCCACCCTAAAGGAGAAATGGGAGGCGGAAGTGGACCGTCTGTTTCACCTCGGAAACCAACCGCGGCCGGCGCAGAGCGAGGTCATCGGCGCCCTGTGGGAAGCTTCCGGGCCGCGCGATATCCTGCTTTCGGCTGCGGGGAGCCACCCCGGTGACCTGCACAAGCTGTGGCGCACCCGAACGCCCAACGGTTACCACTTGGAATACGGCTACTCCTGCATGGGCTACGAAATACCGGGCGCCATGGGAGCCAAGATGGCTGACCCCAGCCGCGAGGTGTACGTGTTTCTTGGCGACGGCACGTACCTGATGATGCCGACGGAGCTTGTGACCTCGGTGCAAGAGGGCATCAAACTAATCATCGTGCTCATTGAAAATCACGGCTTTGCCAGCATCGGCGGGCTCAGTCAGGCGCTCGGCAGCGGCGGGTTTGGCACGCACTTCCGTTGCCGCTCGGCAGGATCGGGCCAACTCGATGCTAATTACCTGCCGGTAGACTATGTCGCGAGCGCGCGCAGCTTGGGGGCACACGCCACCAAGGCCAACAACCTGGCCGAACTCAAGGAAGCCTTGCAGAAAGCGAAAGCGCTCGATCGCACCTCCGTGATTGTGGTGGAGACCGAGCGGGAACTGCGGGTGCCGGGCTACGATTCCTGGTGGGACGTGGCGGTGGCGGAAGTCTCGGAAAGCGCGAGTGTTCGTGAGGCACGAGCCAGCTATGAAGAAGCCCGCAAGAAACAGCGCTACCACTTGGGATAACCGCGGTGTCGAGAGTGGAGATTCGAGATGTCCAAAAGGCTGGAAAATTTCGTAAATGGAATCTGGAAAGCCTCGCGTGCTGTGGAGGCCCTGAAAGTGCTTAACCCTGCTTCCGGGCAGGTTCTGGCGGAGGTTCCCCTCTCGCTGGGGGATGAAGTGAGTGCCGCGGCGGCGGCGGCGCAGAAGGCGTTTGAGGATTGGAGGCGCAAGCCGGCCGGCGAGCGGATTCAGCCCTTGTTTCGGCTCAAGACTCTACTTGAGGAAAACCTAAACGACTTGGCGCGCACCATTACCGATGAGTGTGGGAAGACCTTTGCCGAAAGTGTCGGGGAATTGCGGCGTGCCATCGAAAACGTGGAAGTAGCCTGCGGTATCCCTTCCCTGATGCAAGGATCAAATAGTGAGGATATCGCAGCAGGGATCGACGAACACATGATCCGGCAGCCGCTGGGCGTGGTGGCCGCCATCACCCCTTTTAACTTCCCGGCCATGATCCCTTTCTGGTTTATGCCGTATGCCCTGGCCACTGGGAACTGCTTCATTCTGAAACCTTCTGAGCGAGTGCCGTTGAGTTCCAACCAAGTATTCCATCTGCTCGAAGCCGCCGGGTTCCCACCGGGCGTGGTGCAACTGGTAAACGGAGGCAAGGAGACGGTCAACGCCCTGCTTGACCATCCCGTGATTCGAGCGATCAGCTTCGTGGGCTCCACCCCAACCGCACGTTACATTTACAGCCGCGCCGCGGCCAATGGCAAGCGCGCCCAGTGCCAGGGAGGAGCCAAGAACCCGGTGGTGGTCATGCCGGATGCCGATATGGAAATGACCACGCGGATACTGGCGGACTCGGCCTTTGGCTGCGCCGGCCAGCGCTGCTTGGCGGCCTCGGTAGCCATCGCCGTGGGCGGCGCGCAGAAAGTGCTGGCGGAACAAATGGCCCAAGCCGCCCGCAATCGCAAGGTGGGTTACGGCCTTGATGAGGGTGTGGAGATGGGGCCGGTCATCTCGGCCGAGAGCCAGGCACGGATCGAAGCGTTGATTGCGCAAGGCGAGAGCGAGGGGGGCCGCTTGCTCGTAGATGGGCGGGGCCAGAAGGTGAAGAATTACGAGGACGGCTTCTTCGTCTTCCCGACCATCCTGGAGGGCGTTCCACCGCAGGGTGAGATCGCCCGCACGGAGATCTTCGGTCCGGTATTGAGCCTGATGCATGCCGCTTCGATCGAGGAAGCGGTGCAGATGGTGAATGCCCGCAGCTACGGCAACATGGCTTGCATCTTCACGAGTGACGGAGCGAGCGCCCGGCATTTCCGTTACGAGGTCAACGCGGGAAACGTGGGCATCAATGTGGGCGTGGCGGCGCCGATAGCGTTCTTTCCCTTCAGCGGCTGGGGGGACAGTTTCTTTGGCGACCTACACGCCCAGGCGCGCCACGGGGTGGAGTTTTATACGCAGACCAAGGTGGTGGTCGAACGCTGGCCTAAGCACTGGAGCCGGAAATTCTAGACGCCGGCATCCTGCCGGCGCGTGCAGCCGGCGAGGTTAGCCGCAGGCCCGGAGGAGAGAACATGGCAACATTGCGTGTGGGCAACGCCCCTTGTTCCTGGGGCACGCTGGAGTTTGAGGAAGCACAAGCGGAACAGATTCCGTACAGCCGCATGCTGGACGAGTTGGCCGAGACAGGTTACACCGGGACAGAACTGGGCGATTGGGGATATATGCCCACTGACCCGGAATTGCTCAGGTCCGAACTGAGCAGACGCGGCCTGGTGATGCTGGGGGCGTTTGTGCCCGTCGCTTTGAAAGACCCGGCGACGCACGAGGCGGGGGTGGCCAACGCGCTGAAGACCGCGCGGCTGCTGGCGGCCGTGGCCACGGACCCGAAACCCTATTTGGTGCTGGCGGACAATAATGGGTCCGTGCCGGAGCGCACTCGCCACGCCGGGCGTATCACCCCCGAACTGGGGCTGAGTCCGGCAGAATGGAAAACCTTTGCCGAGGGTGCGAATCAGGTGGCCCGTGTCGTACTCGCGAAGACTGGACTGCGGACGGTCTTTCACCACCACTCGGCGGGCTACGTCGAAACGCCGGAAGAGATCGCGCGTTTTCTGGACCTGACGGACCCGACCTTGGTGGGACTGGTGTTTGATTGCGGCCACTACGCCTACGGGGCGGGCGACAGCGACGTGGTCAAGGGGTTGGAACGATTCCAGGAGCGGGTGTGGTATATCCACTTTAAGGATTGCCAGCCGGAGGTGGCTGGCCGGGCACGAACGGAACATTGGGACTACTTTCAGGCGCTGCGACACGGCGTCTTTTGCGAACTAGGTAAGGGCTCCGTGGACTTTCCCGCGGTACTTCGCTGGTTGAAGGCTAAGCACTACGATGGGTATACGCTGGTCGAGCAGGACATCCTGCCCGGGATGGGCACACCGAAAGAGAGCGCGCGGCGCAACCGGGACTACCTGCGGTCGATCGAGCCAAACTGTGCGTGATTTTTGACCCAGGAGGACCGCAGTGGGCAAGCCTAAACTTTCAATCGGAATCATCGGAGCGGGGCGGATCGGGGGCGTTCACGCTGAGGCCCTCGCGTTCCGATTGCCCGACGCCGTGCCGCTGATCATCACGGACATCGACCGCCCAGCGGCAGAGGAGGTGGCCGCGCGCTGCGGCATCCCGCGAGTAACCGGGAGCGCTGAGGACGTCCTTGCGGACCCCGCGATCGAGGCGGTGCTGATTTGTTCGTCGACCGATACGCACGCGGATCTTGTGGTGGCAGCGGCCCGCGAAGGCAAACACATTTTCTGCGAGAAGCCGATCGCCCTTAGACTGGAAAAGATCGATCAGGCCCTGGCAGCGGTGAAAAAGGCCGGGGTCCAGTTGCAGGTCGGATTCAACCGGCGCTTCGACCCCAGTTTTGCCCGCATGCGCAGGGCGGTCGAGAGCGGTGAGATCGGCACGCCTCACCTGCTTCACATCATTAGCCGTGACCCGGATCCCCCCCCATCTCGTACATCAAGGCCTCGGGCGGGATCTTCCTGGGTATGACCATCCACGATTTCGATATGGCGCGTTTCCTGATGGGCAGTGAGGTGGAGGAAGTTTTCACCGCCGCCGGGGTGAGGGTGGACCCAGGTATTGGCGAGGCCGGTGACCTGGACACGGCGGTGGTCCTGCTGCGATTCAAAAGCGGCGCGATTGGAACCATTGATAATTGCCGCAAGGCAGTGTATGGATACGACCAGCGGGTCGAGATCTTGGGCAGCGACGGGGCAATCTCAACGGGCAACTGCTATCCGAATCAGGCGGTGGTCTCGACGGCGACTGCCATCCGGAAGGATCTGCCGCTGCACTTCTTCATGGACCGTTACGCGGAGAGCTTTGCTAATGAGCTGCAGGCCTTTGTGAAAGCTGTTTTGGAAGGCGGCCCTACTCCCGTAAGCGGAATCGATGGACGTATCCCCGGTGGTGATGGGGCTGGCGGCCCGCAAGTCGCACGATGAGAACCGCCCCGTGCGGCTGGAGGAAATTTGTGAGGACCACGACAGCCCGCAGCCTCACTTGGTTCCCGCTACGCCCCGTCAGTCCTACCAGGTTCAGCGCCCAAGTTCTCTGGCCACCACCTGGCCTCTGGAGGTATCTTTTGAAAAGATCGACCGCCAAGGCGATATTGACGGACGGCCACTTCTGGATTCCCCTTTCCGTACTCGTGCTGGGGGTGCTGTTATTGATTTACGTCCACTGAAGAAGTAACCCTGTTGGAAACGCATACACCTTCGATGCCCACAGCTCGGTTCCCTCACATGCTGGGAGTAGTTTGCGGCTTGGCGGCGGGCGCTTGGCTGGGTGGGGCGGAAGCGCCCACCAAGTTGGTAACCATCGGGCTCTCACCCTTCCTGATTTCCCTTTGTATGGTTAGCGGCGTATTCGTAGCCCGCTGAACCCTTCCCGTGGTCCTGAAGGGTACCACCTACGTTTTCCTTGACCTGCGGGAGAGAGCCCACCTGATGGTTTGGGCCATTCTCGCTGGCGCGTTGTGGGCCGTGGCCAACACCCTGACGGTTTTTGCCATTCGCGACGTGGGCTTGTCTATCGCCTTTCCCCTTTGGAACACGAATTCCCTGGTCGGCATCTTCTGGGGCTGGTTCCTGTTTCGGGAACTGCGTGGCCACGCATGGAAAACCACGGCCAAGGTGCTGGGCGGCGCCGGAGCAGTGGTCTTTGGTGCGACACTGCTGGGCTTGGCTTCCGCGCACCAGGCAGGCGGCCCGCCGCACCGGCTGGTGGCAGGAATTCTGTCGGCGCTCGGCGCGGGCCTGATGTGGGGACCATGTGTATCCCGTACCGCAAAGCCTATCTGAGCGGGATGAATTCCCTCTCCTTTGTCACCGTGTTCACGGTGGGTGAGTTGGTGACAACGATCACGCTTGCCGTGGTGTTTCTGGGCGGCGTGCGGCCCGTTTTGGAGACCCTGACGGCGGCACGCCCTGTCCTCTTCTGGCTTTTTCTCGGAGGATTCTGCTGGGTGGTGGGCGATCTCTTTCAGCAGTACGCCGCCAAGTACATTCGCATCGGCCGGGGCATTCCCCTTTCCAACACCAACCAACTTTGGGGATTGGCGTGGGGCGTGCTGGTGTTTGGCGAACTTGCCAGCTTCGGAAAACCCGCCCAGGCCCAGGTCATCGCAGGCTCATTGATCATGATCTTGGGAGCCGTCGCCATCAGCAGCGCGGTGGCTCCGGAAAGCGAGCGGGCGGCCGTCCACGAAGTGGTGGTGCGGGAATGCGACCGCTACGGGTTGAATCTGGAAGTGACCACCTCCGCCCAATTGTGGAAGGATCCCTTGGGAACTGCGACGGCGGGACGCCGTTGGTGGGACTTCTTGATTGTTGCCCTGGCTACAGGCACTTTCGTGTGGCTGGCACGATACGCGACGCGACCGCCCATCATCATGGCCGGTGCATGGATCGCTGTCCTTGTTGTATTGATGCTGGCCTCGTTAGTCGGTGGTGGCTGGCTCCTTTGGAAATACACCCGATTTCCCTAAAGGTCGCATTCCGCGGGCGATGAATTCCCGGAGGGAAGGGCACCCGTAACGCGGGCTCCGGGCACGCTGCTGTGGGTATGCAGGTTGCGGTTAGGGGCCGATAACTCTCATGGCAGCCGGAAGCCTACTTCAAGTCAGGATTGGGTAGCATGAATTCACGTATCTGGCCAGCCAGCTCGTGACATGCACCGATGAACTGGCGCAAGGTGCGCCGGGTGGGCGGAAAGTCGTCGAACTCGTCTACCGATAACCCGTCCAGTTCGTAGGCCCGCCGGAAGTCATCAAACTTCCGCAGCAATGCCTCCACAATTCTCGGATCGACCGGCTTGTCGATGCGCGGCAAGACCTCGACGTCGCTGGCGTTGTAACGAAGTTGCCATTTGTAAGGTGGGGAGATAACCACATCCCCTCCGATGAATTCGCTCCAATGCATGTGATTGCGGAAGGCCGCCGAAAGGAGCCGAACCCGGTAGCCGCGTTCCTGGAAGACGTGATAGGTTTTCTTGAACACGGCTACGCCAGCCCACTCGAGATACTCGGGATCCGTGATGATATTTTGCTTTTCCATCACCACCTTAAGCCAGTCATCCAGTCTGCCCACCATGATCGTGCACACCGGCCCCATACTGGTGACATCCAGCAGTTCTCTCTCCCGCCGTTGCAGCCCTCGTTCCAGCGCCTCGGCCACAGCAATGCACTGCGGAAGGCTGAAGCACACCGTGGCATTGATGCTAACTCCTCGGTAGGTGGCTTCCTCAATGGCAGGGATACCCGCCCGGGTCACAGGGATCTTTACAATCATATTCGGTGCCAGATGGCTGAAGCGAACTGCCTGCTCAACAATGGCCTCCGAGTTCCGGTAGAAGTGCGGGTCGGTTTGGATTGAAAGCCTGCCGTTTTTCCCCCCGCTCCGAGCGAAGATCGGCCGCAAGAGCGCAGCCCCCTTCGTCGACATTTCCTCCACCACCTTCCAGCCGATCTCTTCCTCTGTGGCGGTAGTCATTTCCCGAATCAATTGCCGGATTCGTCCCTCCCAGAGGTGCATTTCCTTCTTCAGCACCTCCACCACAATAACTGGGTTGCAAGTGGCTCCCACCGCCCCGTGTTCAAGGGAGTAAGTCAACTCCTGAACCGATGCCGAGTCGTTCCATAGGCGGGTGGGGGTGGTCTGGGTCATCTCATGCAGAGGGCTCTTGAAGGCTGTTTGTTCACGCATGGTTTTCTTCCTTTTTGGGATTCCTCTCTAGTCCTATGGTCAATTGTGGAATCATGGGGTACGCTAAGCGCTTAGAATAATATGATTCATTCCGACATCGTGTCAAGGGATTCGCAGGCCAGGGAAGATGAGCAATCTTGCGCCAAGGGGTTGACACACCCAGAGGGCACCTCTGACTGTCCCGGAGACCTTCGCCATATCAATCGAGCACATTTTGCCAAAGAAATCGCGGCCCCCACGGTGTGTTTTTCCCGGAGTTGACGGGTACTTTGGGGACACTGCTTCCCGCCGCAAAGCCTTTGGGGAACTTTCGATTCTCCTGGAATCCCCCGCCGATTCAACGCGGGGTGAATTGTCCAAAGCCCAAACCGCATGTGACGGAACAACTCTGCGGTGATCATGCGGTGATCATGGGTGGTACCCTGAGCTGCCCGGATGCTATACTATTTCTCCGCAAAGCAGATCCGTTCCCGTGTTGAAATAGTCGAAGCTCCGTGCAACCTGAAAGCTCTTTCGCGTCGAGGAAGAATGGCACATTCGAGGAGATCGAATCCCAACAAAGCCGCCAGTATTTATGATGTAGCCAAGGCGGCTCGGGTTTCGGTTTTTACCGTTTCCGCGGTCGTCAACAAAAAGAGTCATGTTGGCAAGAAACTTCGCGAACGTGTCGAGGCGGCTATTCATGAACTTCACTACCGGCCCAATCTGCTGGCGCGAAGCCTGGCCAAGCAACGAACGTGCACAATCGGGATGATCGTTCCCGACATTGCCAACCCCTTTTTCCCTACGGTGGTTCGAGGCGCGGAGGATGCCGCACAAAAGCACGGCTACAACCTGTTGCTTTGCAATAGCGACGATACCCTGGAAAAAGAGGAAAGCGCGCTGGAATTGCTGCTTTCGAAGCGAGTGGATGGAATACTGCTCACCAAGACAGCACAGGACTTTACTCCCTCCATGCGTCGGATGATTGCAGCGGTGAACACGCCGATTGTGCTTCTCATGCGGACCTACCCCAAGTTGACCAAAGACGCGGTAATCACGGATGACTATAAAGGCGCTTATGAGGCGGTCTGCCAATTGGCGCGAGCCGGTCATCGCAGGATCGGACAGGTGGGGGACCCCTGAAGGTTAGCAATGGAAAAGCCCGCTGGCGGGGGTTTCGAGATGCGCTGAAGGTGAAAGGGCTCGCGTACGACCCGGAACTGGTAATGGAAGGAGACTACCGGATTGAGTCAGGTTACCGGGGTGGGCATGCGCTGCTTTCGCGACGGCCGGATGGGGTTTACGTTGCCAACTATCTCATGACGGTGGGGTTCCTGAAGGCGGCTGATGAAATGGGATTTCGGTGCCCGGAGGATTTTGGACTCGTGAGCTTCGATGATTACGCCTGGCTTGCCTTGTTTCGCCCCCGCCTAACCACCGGGGAACTTCCCAAATACCAGATAGGCTTCGAAGCCGCAGAATTGCTGCTGGAGAAGATCGTAACCCCACGCCGCCAGGGAGTGGTGAGAAAGTTGATGCCCGAACTGCGGGTTCGTGACTCCTGTGGCTTCCGACTCCACATGGCAAAATTACACTGGGAGGTCTCTGCCGTAAATCCCGAGTAGTTATATCGAAGCTTGTTCGAGTCTTCCACCCCATGGGCAATTCCCCGCCGCTCCGGCCCCCGCGGGTTTCCTGACGCCTTCCCAGGTTTTGACCGCCAAGGACCGTCCGGTGGTTGGACCCAAATGCGCACAACATATCTCCAGGTAATTCCGCGCCGGAGACCCCAATCCCTTCAGTTGAAGGCACCGCACCGTTGGCCAAAGGCGGTTCGCATCCACAGATGTCTGGACGCCCCAAGATAAGTTGTTGACAGCCGAAAAGGTTTCCTGTATTTAATTCTAACCGGTTAGACGACTTGTAGCACAAGCCTGGCCGCAGCCCGGCTAGGATCATGGGCTGATGGCCGCACAAGCTGCCCGGCTTGAGGTCGTGCTTGGCAGGCCTCGTCTCGAAAACGCAGTTCGCACCTTAAGAAACAGCTTGTGCGCCGTCAGCGGCAGACAAAGAACAACGCCATTCCAGGATCTCGATGGTCACATTTCAATGCGGAGCTTGGCATGAATCAAAACGAAAACCTTGTCCAGTCACGAAATCTTTCTGCAGATCAGTCCGGTGAACTACTCAGACTCCCGCGAGAGGAAGCGGGTTGGGAGTGGATGAGCTTCTTTGTGAGGCGATTGACACCCGAGACGGTCTGGGAGTTTGAAACCAAAAACGAGGAAGTAATTCTCGTTCTTCTGGGGGGGCAATGCCTGGCAAACTGGGGTGAAGGTGAAGTAAGCATTGGACAGCGAAAGAACGTCTTTGATGGTTTTCCCTATGCTCTTTATCTTCCTTCCACCAGTCAGGTCATTCTCAAGGCCCAAACCAATTGTGAGGTGGCGGAGTGTAGTGTTCCCTCCAACGCCCGTCTTGAGCCCAAGCTCATCACTCCGCGGGATGTCGTCAGCAGTCTGCGGGGAGGTGAGAACACTTCGCGCCAAATCGTTGACATAATCCGGCCAGAGTTTCCGGCCGACCGCTTGATCGCTGTGGAGGTCTACACTCCGGGCGGAAACTGGTCGAGCTACCCTCCCCACAAGCACGATGTCCACAATCCCCCGCAGGAAGTTGACCTGGACGAGATTTACTACTATAGGATTGACCATCCTGAAGGCTTCGCCCTTCAAAACCTTTATAATCCTCACACCTCTCGAGATCGGACGCTAAAGGTTCGAGACGGAGATGCTGTGCTCGTCCGAGACGGATACCATCCCGTTGTGGCCGGCCCCGGATACAACGTCTATTATTTGAACCTCCTGGCCGGGACCTCCCGAACCATGGCGGTCGTTGAAGACCCGGAACGTGTCTGGGTACGCTCAATCTGGAAGCAACCGGATGTGCGCCTACCTCTTGTGCGGGGTTGAGTTTTGGAAAATGGCACCCAACGCCAAAGCATTTAAGAACGTAAATGAAAGACAGTTCCCTTGACCCAGCAATGCCCGCGCGCGAGGCAGGTTCCCGCTGGATCAAGGATCGCTTCTCGCTAGGTCCTCCCGGTTCCACGTGCATCACGCCTCGGTACGACCATCTGCAACCAGCCCAGGAACGGTCCGCGCACGGCACTGGAAAGAAGTACTCTTCCCATGCTGCTACTTCAATAGCGTGACGCCGAGCAAAGCCACTATGATTTCGTTCGAGAGCACCGTCACTTCGATATCCTGAATCTTGCGGGAGGGATCGCACCCCACGTCGACGATATCGGCATGGGTTGGGGTGGCCCATTGTGAGATGTTCAGCACCTCAGGGACTCCGAGCTGGCCGAGGATGGTATCAGGGCGCGCGACCGCCACATGTCTGGACATCATCGCTGTCTCATCCGGTGATAAGGCGTCGATCACCTGCATGCCGTTCGCAGCATAATGATAGCTCCCGCCGAAGAAACCAGCCCAACCGGAATCGAAATTTTGTGGATTCACCAAATCCATTTCACTTTTGCCGCCATCGGCGTAGTTGACAACAACGTGCAGATTGGCAATCTGGCTCTGCATCGGAAACGTGACACCACTGATCAGAAGGTAGATTTTGCGGGCCGTGTCCCCCACGGGAACGGCAACATGATCGGGGAACTCACTCCAGCGTGACAACGCTACAATACTGTTTCCCTCTTTGCGCTGGGCAAACGGAATTCCATCGTCCGCCACAAACACTCCCTGTTCATTGACGCGGGCTCGTAAGAGGTTGTCATTAGGCCGTCCACTGCGCTCCCCCACCAGATGGGCGAGCATATAGTCGCGGCACACTGGGTAAGGATAATCTGTGCCCGTGGTCCAGAATGGGTGAGTCAGGACGGTGGCAAGGCGATCGTTGTAAAACGCCTCCAACGGCAAGGGTTTCCAATTCATCCCCGCGGCCCCCTGCGAGGTCTGCGGCCAATAGGGTATCTTTCCATTCGCTTCATTTGCCCCTGGCAAGCCAACGATTTTCAGGAGGTTATCTCCGGGCAATAGACCTGCAACATCGCCTTCGGCCGTGAACATCTGTTCCGCACCCGAAGGGAGGTTGATGTTCAACGTTGTTGTCCTGCCTGCCCAAAGAGCTTTGGCCTCTCCTTTCATTGCCAGTCCAGCGTTGTTGCGGAGGGCAAAGGAGCATCCCCCGGAGCTGAGATCAGGCCGCACGTTCAGGAGTTCCACAGGACGGCGAACATCTAAATCCACGGGTGCCCATGCGGAATCGGCGGAGTCACCAACGCGGACGAAGAAGGTGTGCGGTCCCAAGCTGTCTTTGACAGTCCCAGACAACGATTGTCTGGTTAACCTGGCTTGTTCGAGAATAGCTTGCGGATCTTTGAGCTCTTGCAAGGCTGCGCCGGGATTGTGAATCACCAGGCGCTCGCCCGTTATGACAACCGGCCTGAAATTGAGAGACGTTTTGCGGGGTCCCAACTTCAGGTTCAAAACGCTTTCCGTGGTGGACGGCCCCGTGACGTCCACAAACTCCCCGCCGATGCCAGGTTCAACATGCACATCCACGGGCGACCCGTTAATTGACGCTGCCGCCAGGCTGGCATCAAAGATCGGGACGCGAAAGTGAATGCGCAAGTGTTGCGCGGTTTTCATTTCCAGGGTAATTCCTGAGTCTGACTTGTGAAAGTGGTAGCTCAGATCGGGTGTGGAGATGGACGCGTCGTTCCAATCCTTCGGGAAACCCGGGGATATATTGATAACTCCGTGCTGTACCTCCGGCAGGATACCAAACACTCCTTCGACGGCGGTTCGCGCGAACATGCTGATGGCATCGGCGAACTCTTCATTAGATCGCTGTTGACCATTCGCGTACGCATGGCAGGAAAGGCCCCCGGGGATCCCACCCTGGTACATGGAGGCATAAACACCTTTTACCAGTTCGTACGCCTTGTCGAACTGGCCCGCCCGGTAATAGGCGATAGCGAGGTTCAGGTTCTCCGCATAGATTAGATCGTAGGTGCTGTGGGTATAGTGCTCATTGAAATTGGGCGCCCAATTCGAGCTCCACACCAGTCGTCCACCATGAGGGATACCCGTTTCATTGCGAAGATTCGTCTCCGTGAAACGCAACATTTGGTAGGCCTGGAATGGGTCGGTGATGCCAAAGTCAATGGGGTGATAAATTGTCGGCAGCTCCGGCTCGGGATGAATTCTCTTCAGGCCAATGCGGTCGATAAACTCAGCGTAGTGACCCTCCGAAGAGACCCAAAGCCTGCTGTTCATTGCTGCGCGAATGCGCTCGGCTTCCTGCCGGAAGGGGGTTGGATCCTTTCCTGCGGCCTCTGCGGCCTCGGCAGCAAGTTGATAGCCCCGATACATGTATGCGGACGCCTGCGTGGAATCGCCACCGCTGTACCAATGCGAGTCGCTGATCCAGGTATTCAAGCAATTTTCGTACAGTGCATTGTCGTCCGGATCCAGCCTGCGTTTTTCCCAGGAGAGAATGCCCTCAATCACGGGGAGCAGCGAAGCCAGCAGTTCCCGGTCTCCCGTCCATTGATAGTGGTAATAGATGTGGTCCAGATAAACTTCGTCCATATTGTAAAAAACGGAATTCGGTGTTTCCAGCATGTGGGGGATCGCCCCGCGATTATCGCCCGATTGAATCTGGAGGGCGGCGAAGGAGAGGATGCTGGTGCGAACCCGGTCATGCCACCCGAGGGCTTCTGGTCCGTACCAGCCACGCCATCCCAGGTAGTGCTGCATCCAGCTCAATGCACCGTGAAGGAATGAGGGCGGTTGCCACACGCCATCGTTGGCAATCACCATCGCCTTTACGCCCAGGTCGAAGTACGGATCCGGGGTCTTCACCTGAACGCGCTCCGCCAGCGTCCGGTAAAACCGGAGGGATTGCTCAAATGTTTGGGCAGGATGGGCGGCGATTTCCTCCAAGGTCTCAGCGCCCGCCATGGTAAAGAGCAAATGCACGGGACTCTGTCCGGGAGACCAGTCCCCAGAAAAGACAACCACCGGCGTTTTGGAAGGCGCGGCACGCAGGGCCTCGACGGGGCCATGAATGACTTCCCCGGTATCCTTTAACGCCAACTGACCCGGCAAGTCACAAGTGCCCCAGATGTCCCTGCCCTTTGGAAGGGGGGACTTCAGCGAAAAGCGCCTACCCCAGATGTGGATGATGTTCTCCGCGGCATCATCCGCGGAGAGTTTCAGCTTATCGATCTGGAAATTATAGTTTGCGGTATACCCCGAAGCCGCGCCAAAAGCCCACACCAAACGAACTCTCTCCATCGGTGGCTTGATCCATCGCAGCCTTATGGTGAATCCTTCGCCAGAAGACAGCGGAACGGCCGTGACTTCCAGCGAGCCTGTCATGACGTCCGGATCCTCCACCACGTGGCGAGTCAGTCCCGGTTCGTAGAAACTGTCGGTCCCCGAGAAATGGTCCAGCCACTTGCCTCCACGCTTCGTGACCAGGCCGATGTAGAGGGTCCCAAACTTACCCGCGCTGGTGGGATCAAAATAAGCAAATGCCGGCCGGTCTCCGCTGAGAAGCATCGAAGGTTCGTGTGTGCCGAATAATGGGCGGTTAAAGTACGCTATCCCATTGTGGACCCAGAACCCTCCGTCGCGAATTTCATAGCGGTATCCGGCGGCCAGGCAAGACAAGGGGATCACGATCATTACAAGGGGTAGGAACAACCGGTACTTCATCGTCTCATCTCCTTTGGGGCTGCTGAAGAACAATATTATTTATACCTAACTTGGTGAAGGGCGCTGGGCGACAGGATGAACGTCGACATCCCAGAACTTGGGCACAACAAGGTACAGGATGTCGGCCTCGCGCATCTTTTCAAACTCGGCTACGAACTCAACGAAATCGAAGATGGTGCGGAGGTTAGCCGAGAACCCTTTGACTTAGCTGACGAGGTGCTTCTCGATGTTGTCCGGCGCGTTTGAGCTTCTCGAAGGTCAGAGGGGAATGGTTGTGGAACCGCTGTCCGGCTGCATTATTCAGCAATCTATCGAGAGGGGCGCCACTGACCTTGCCACTTTTTCGCTTCCCATGTTCGGCAAGTAACTTCGACATGGTTGGGGCAGGGACACAGTCGAATCGACGCAGCACCGTCAGGGGAAGCATTACGTGCTCGTATTGCGGAGGGCAATAGGGTCTCCGAAGAGGGCCGGTAATCTGTCCGATTAGGATGGCGTGGTCCTGTTGGTTTGCCATCGGTCAACTCACGAGATGAATCGATGGAGGCAGGTAGACCATTTTTGAGGTAGGTCGCCTCGCAAAAGATGGCCAACGGCGCCTCACGAATTCAGTCTTCCTCGTTCTCTTTGAGAGTATGTCCCTTGCTATCCTTCCATTCAATTCGCCCATTCGCGGTACAGCCCATCACCAAGGCAGCCGCCGTCGATGGGGTTGAAAAGAGATGACTTTTGGCAAACTTCAGTTTCTTGCCGTCGCGAACAATCACCCCGTCCTTAATCAACCTTGCACACAGGACAACCGTTGCTGGCGCTAAAGTGGCAACGGAGGAAGTCGCAATTTCTGAACCCTCCGTGACCACGACGCCCTCATTGGTGATCAATGCCCGGGCTTTTACGCCTCGTGCCGGCACGATGTGGTATGCCTTGGAGCTTTTCGAAGAACGCCTCCGCAAGGGCTCAAATATCTTGTAGCCCACGGTGCCGACAAGAACCTTGAGGTTCCCTAGAAATTCCAACATTACCGCCTGCTCAGCCTCGGCTATTGCAGGACAACTCGGGATGTTGGTATTTGCTAGCCTGCAACGCTTGGCGGCCGATGCGGCGTCGTAGATCATGTACTCCAAAAACTTTATGTGTGCCTTGTTCAAATTCTCATCTTTGCTGATGAAAACAACCGCTTCGGTCCAGAAGTCTTTGTCTTGATGCTGGAAGACCCGTTTCCAGACCTCTTCCGCCTTTCGGATGTAGGCAATGCTGCCTTCCGGGTCGTTTTCATCGCGGCCGAACAGGAAGTAGATGCCAGCCTTGTAAAGATCTGGCTGATCGGCAGCCTTCCTCAAGAGGTTTCGCGGAATCCTATATGCCTTTCCGGTCTAGTTGCGGATCTCCCAGGATACTCTGCCGTCCGGTGCATCGTCGATCAAGTATAAGGATATTAGCTTGGGCATGGATCTATCCCAGGATTCCTGTTGTGGAAGCCCGGAAAGGTGTGAGTTTACACCCCGCCGCGCCTTTTGGGAACCGCGGAGTCTCACCGCCAGCGATTCCGCATCCGTTCCCGGAAGTGGTTGAGGAACGGTCGTGATAGTCCGCCTTCGGGTTTGTGGTCAGATTCGTGTGGGGCATCGGCTTTGCCGGAGGCCGGGAGGATGACCGCTTAGCGGCGGGAGGGTGAGCAACGACGGGACGACCCCGGGGTCGCTTGCGGGGCGATTGGCGATCAGGAGTGGGCGTCGGAGAGAATCAACAACTGCAAGGCGTGGCGAATTGCGAAAGGCACGGTCAGGGGCCCCGGGTCGAGACCCGGACGACTCGATAAATCTCCGCCGCCATCAGCCGCGCCCAGAAGACCTGGGTCTTGCCACGTTGGAGCGCAGGTTTGAGGTTGCGCGTTAACCAGCCATGGAAGAGGTTATAGGCCAGAAAGATGCTGAGCAGGAAAGCCTCGATGGCGTTGGGCTCATGCTTATAGACGTGATCCGCGTACCAGCCGTTGACCAGCTCGTTGAAGCCTTGGTTCTCGATATCCCATCGCGCATGGCCCTAATAAACCACCGACGCGGTGGGCACGATCGCGGCCGGTAGGGTGGTGACCCAAATCCACTCGCTGCTTTGCGTCTCCCTTTCTCCGCTGTCTTGGCGCCGCACCGAGGAGGTTTCTTGCGAGCGGACCACGCGCAAGGGCACCGTGACTTGCGGCCAGGAGGTCAGATCGTGCACATCCCACCACAGGCAGTCCCGTGATCGGTAACGACCGCTTTGGGGTGGAGTTAGGCGAAACAGGCCTTGGGCATCCTGGTAGAGGTCGCGGCGGTCGTCCTTCAAAACCACCACCGCGTGTTTCCCGCGGGCGAGCAAAAAATTCAGGAATGGGACCTGGGCGTACAGACTATCGGCCAAGAGGATCTGGAAGGCGCGCGGATAGGCGGCCAACACCCGCCCCAGTAAGCGCAAGGCCGTCGCTATTTCGTCCTCTCCGGGACGCTGCGGCTCCAGGTCCAACAGCAGGTGCAGCTTCTCGCTCACCAGCATGGGGGTGACCTGCCGATGGTAGAACTGAACCCGATCCCCACTCTCCAGGTGCACCGTGCGCCTCAGGCATCCGGAACAATGATGGCGATAGCTGGCGTGACTCTCATGGCCGTCCAAGACGGCCACGTCCCAGCCTCGGGTGCCCGGCAAAGCCTTGTTGCGTTTTAAGCGCGCATAGACGTGATGCAATCCTTTTCTCAATCCCTCCACCCTCAGTCCGGCGTAGACTCGGCCTAGGGTGTCCACACTACCCATCTCGCACCCCAGCCAGTGTTTCCAAAAGGTGGCCCTCTTCACTGTCTCCAGGGCATTCAAGCTGCCCAGGCGAGTCCAGAAGAGGATGAAGGCCGATTGCACCAGCACCGCGGTGCGAATGCGAGGTTGGAGGCGCCCATCCGAGATTCCAGACAACACCCTCCCCGACAACTCAAAGACCTTTTCCGAGTATCGGATCAGGCGCCGGAGAACCGCCTTACTCCTTTCTCTCCCGCAGACGCTTCCACTCCAACTCCGACAGTTCTTCGATCAGCGTTTGCATTTCCTGGTGGTTCTGCACCGCCCGGTGGATGCGCCCTTCCCATTCCTTGGGCACGTAAACTTGGCGCGGCCTTCCATCATGGCTCTGCACCACATAGAGCGAGACGTGCAATTGGCCGCGCGCACAACGACAGTTGGGTTTACCGCACTGCCGACTGCGGACCGAGAGGGTGCCCCGCAGGAACGGGTGGGCGTGAGCAAGCTGCGCCAAGCGGGAACGATGTCGACGTTCGGAGGGGGATAAGCTCGATCGGTGCAAGTGAGTACCTCCCCATATCTGAGATACTATAAATATATCAGACCACGAAGGTACTGTCAAGCGAAAAATGAATGCGAATCTGCCCAGGCAAAGAGAGGACCAGACAACTGGAAGCACTGTTGTGGGTTAGGCCAATTCAGGAATTATGGATGCGGAACCGCTGTCTCACGGCGGAGTCTCGCTCCGCCGGCCCGCCGTTCCCGCTGAATTGGGAGAACGCCGCGTCGGGTTGCAATCCGTGCCCGACAGCTATCAAACCCAAGCGCAAGCTTGGCGAGGTGTGACGGGCTATCACGGGTTAACGGGTTGATCGTCCTTGCTGGCGGGTGAGTTTTCAAAAGTTCCGGTCAGCCGAACGAAGGCTTCGGGAATGTAGGCATCCGCCATGACACGGCTGAGTTCGCGGGGGAGCGTGTCCGGCGGTGGTGTCGAGGGATTGGCTGGCGCGGCGATCCCTAGGCTGCGCGTGCGCCCTCGCCGAGCTGATAAGGTATGGCGCGAACTGGCAGAGACCGCCTCTCTTTCTCGGGCGGTTTATTTTTGAGGACAATCAACTGCTCGATTCACAACCAAAGTCTTCCCGCTTGTCCCAGCCATTGTTCCCTTGCGATCAAGTCTCTCAGGCATTATAGTGCTCGTCAATTTTGAAACGATTAAACAACTACTGACGATCCGGCCTGCGTCATGGCGCGCCCGGCACGACGGAAACGAAGTTGCGTTTTGCCAAAGGCCTTAAGAAACCAGGAGGATTGCGCAAAGTATGAAAGCCCTCGTAAAACATGCTCCCGGAGATGGCAACGTCGACATTCTTGATGTTCAGGAGCCTTCGTGCGGGGAAAACCAGGTAACGGTGGAGGTTGCGTATTGCGGGGTGTGCGGAACTGACATCCACGTGCTGCATGATACTTTCCGCAACTACCCTCCGGTGATTCTGGGGCATGAGTTTGCAGGCACGGTTGTGGAAGTGGACCGCCAGGTGAGGGGCGTTCAGCTAGGCGCTAAGATAGCGGGTCTGGGCGCCACGGCGGTCACTTGCGGCCGATGCCAGTATTGCCTCTCGGGGCATTTCATTTTTTGCTCGAACCGGCGAGGAATGGGACATGGCGTGGATGGCGGTTTTGCGCGTTTCGTGGTCATGCGTCCCGATCAACTCTATCGCGTTCCCGATGGACTTCCTCTGGAAGAGGTGGCACTCAGCGAACCCTTCGCTGCCGCCATCCAGGCGGTGACCGAAGTGACGAAGGTGCGGATTGGTGATACGGTTCTGATCTCCGGCCCCGGGCCAATGGGACTCTTGTGCCTGAAGTTGCTGGTGGCGGAGGGCGTCAAGACAATCGTGGCCGGGGCTCGTTGTGATGGCGCCCGCCTGGATGCAGCGCGCCGCTTCGGTGCAGCCGCCGTTGTTAATGTCGGCGAACGGAATCTCCTCGATGTGGCCCGCGAACATACCGATGGTCTTGGAGTGGACGTGGCTTTCGAATGCGCGGGCCACGAGGGCTCGGTGCGTGGGTGCTTGGAATCGCTACGGCCCTTGGGACGGTACACCCAGGTGGGGATTTGCGGTCGCGAAATCCAGTTCCCGATCGATCAAGTCTTTTACAAACAACTGACCCTCACCGGCTCTGTTTGCTACACCGCTCAAACCTGCGACCGCATGATGAAAATCTACGCTCAGGGCCGCATAAGGGTGGGTGACCTCGTTTCAGCTAAGCTTCCCATCTCGGAGTGGCGCACAGCCTTTGATTTGTGCATGGAGAAGCAGGCGTTAAAAGTTCTGATGTTCCCAGAGTGAACGCTTTAATTATTGGAGAGCGAAAACGAATGGGAACAGGACCTTGCCCAAGTTCGCACCGCCCTCAGGCCTAGAACCCGCGCCCGCTACGCAACTCCCTTGATCCTTTGACACCCCTGTGAGTCAGCCGCTCTTTGCGATCGATCGCGTTTTTGGCAGAGACAGGAAAGGGAAACGCCTTGCCCATGGGCAGAGTAGTATATCGTTTCGATAGATCACCATTTCAACGCGTCGGGCTTGCTTGTCAACTCCTTTTGGTCAGTTTGGACCTTTATCGGAGATTTCTTAGCACCCCCCACAGCACGCTCCTAATATGGGGATGAGAACGCATTGAGCCAGATTCTGGGGTGCGAAAAAAAGACTTGACAAACAAATTGCGGCGTGGTCAAATGTCGCAACGTTGCGAGACTGATGTTCTTTGAGAGAGAATTTGGGTCCACCGGCACCGCCGAGGCGGCTGACGCAGTGGATTGAGTATTAACCTGAATTCGGCATTGTGAGTGTTTCATACATGCTCGAAAACCTTGTGAACAGTGGCTCTGGCGGCATTTGTGGTGTTGGCGTGAGAACCGCGCTAAAAGTACAGTTCTGGGACAATGCGCGGGCCTCGAAATCTTCGAATTGCTGCCGGACCAGTTGCGCCGACGCAACTCGGCGGCGTAGCCCTGATCGAGCATTTCTTTCAATGCCTTGGTTTGCGGGGCGCGTTGGCACAGCAGATCCGATTTCCCAAGTGAAACAACGGGTACAGCTTATTACCCTGCTCGCATGAACCGCGTTTAACCACACTATAGCGGCAGAGCACTTGCGTCGGGCACGATTTTTCTTGGATGATTGTCTGCGCCCTCACTTCTGAGTGAGGGCATGCGTTGAGTGCGTGGGTCAATTGCAGCCGTTCTGTCTACAGAACGAGCCAAAAGGAGGAAGAGATGTTTAGGAAACTCGCAATATTTGTAGGTGTGCTTTTCCTCTGTGGAGGGATAGCATTGGGCCAATCAACCTTTGGGACGTTGGTCGGAATTGTGACTGATCCGACTGGTGCAGTGGTTCCAAACGCAACAGTCACCGCCACACATCTGGCGACCAACACCAGCAAGACTATGTCCACGGATTCGTCGGGAAGCTTTGAACTGCTCAATCTGCAGCCTGGCGCCTATAACGTTTCCGTGAAGGCGGCAGGCTTCAAGGAGATCGTCCAACAGAATATCCCGCTTGACCCGCGGGCCATAGTTCGTGTGAACGCCGTTCTGCAGGTCGGAGCGACACAGACGACGATCGAGGTCAAGGGGCTGGTGCCGGTCATTACTACGGAAACAGCCACCGTAAGCAGCATGGAAGGCAGCGAGCAGATCAACCAATTGCCCATCAACACCCGGGCCCTCGACACGAGTCCGCTAAACGTCATCACCACGCTGGCCGGCGTCCAGGTTGACTCTCGCGGGATCGCTGGCGGGGGCATTTCCCTTGCAGGTATGCGTCCCTCACAGGCCGAGTTTTCGGTGGATGGCTTTTCAACGGAGTCTGTCCGCAACAATGGGGCAGAAGTGGAAATGTATCCTTCCACCGATGGCATCTCCGAAGTCAAGGTGACGACGCAACTGGCCAATGCGGAACAGAGCCAGATGGGTGATGTTTCGTTTATCGGCAAAGGAGGAAGCAACCATTTTCACGGCGCACTGTTCGACTATCTGCAGAACGACGCGCTGGATGCCATTCCGGCTTTTGCGCACGGCAAGCCGCCGGTGCGGGATAATTCGTTCGGCGGGTCAATCGGGGGGCCGGTTCGTCTCCCTCATTACAACGGGAAGGATCGCACCTTCTTCTTCTTTGACTGGGAAAGCAACCGGCAGCACGCTTCTTCCGCCGTGACGCAAAATGTGCCGACCGCGGCGGAGCTGACCGGTGACTTTTCCGCGCTGCTGCCGGGAACCCAACTGGTCAATCCTTTTACGGGGGCGCCCTACACGAACAACCAGATTGATCCTACTACTTGGAGCCAAACATCAAAGAAGATGCTGGCTACGTTCTACCCATCGTCCAATTCTCAAACTGGCGGCCCACTCAATGCGAGCAACGACTTTCGTTATAATTTCGCCGCTCCTGTGACGAGCAACCAGTTTGACGTCCGGATTGACCAGAATATTTCCAAGAAGCAGTCCATTTTCGGCCGGATCAGTTATAAGAAGCTCACGGCAGCTAGTCCTATGGGACTCTCGCTCGGGAACAAGGACACGGTGGAGAATCCCAAGACTTTTGTCGTCAGCTACAACTATGCGATCACCTCGAACCTGCTCAACGAGGCTCGCTTCGGTTACTCCTATCAGGAAACGCTTACCACGTATCCGAAATTCCCGAATGGCGCCACGCTCGTGACGCAAACCCTCGGTCTGCAACAGCTAGCGTCACCCTTTCCAACGGGTTCAGCCATTCCTGGCCTCTCTTTTCAGGGGGATTCAGGCATCACGAGTATTAGCGGCACGAGACAGCGGCCTCTCACGGAGGGTAGGTACCAGATTGCCGACAACCTCACCTGGATCCGCGGCCGCCACACCATGAAGTTCGGATTTGACGTTCGAGCGCTCGAACTCGGCGATTACTCGAACTTCAATGGACCGGATAACTTCGGGTATTTCTACTTCCAAGGCGGGTATACGGGGTCTGACCTCGCCGATTTCCTCCTGGGGTTGCCGACCTACACGGAAGTCATCGCGGCGGGCCCTGACTACAAAGCCCGTGGGAAGGCTTATGGCTTTTTCGGGCAGGACAGCATCAAAGTGACTTCCAAACTCACGATCAACCTCGGCCTTCGCTACGAATATCATCCTCCCTTGTACGACTTGACCTATCAGATCACGCAATTCGATCCGGCCACGGGGGGATTCATCGTACCGGATGACGGTGCGAAGTTGACCACTTTGGCGTTCGAGCAGGGGGTCAACGCCTGTGGTCTTGCGACCCCAGTTCCCACCCCTTACGGCCTATATCCTTGCACACCTTATGAACTCGCGAGCAAGGTGCATGTACCGCAGGCACTGCGATTCGGTGACAAGACTAAAATTCTCCCTCGCGCGAACTTTGCTTATCGAATTTCTGACAAGACGGTGGTCCGTGCAGGCGCCGGAATGTACGACATGACCCTTCTAGGAAGTATTTTCAACGCCTTGACGAGTGTTTCCAGCAGTAACTATCAAGCATTCTATAATTCATTCACGGGCGGGGTGCCCCTAATTCAGTTCCCCAACACCGAGAGCAACACCCCGTCCACAGGAGTGAGCTACGCGGGCGGCGAAGCGTTCGGCACAGCAACCGATATACATCTTCGCGACCCGTATGCCGAACAATGGAGTCTGTCCGTTGAGCGAGACTTGGGGCGTCAGACCGGCCTGCGGGTGACCTACAATGGCCTGCGTTCAGTCGGTCTTATCGTGAGCCCGGACCTCAACCAGATCCCGCAGCCCCAGACAACACCTTACTCTCCAACGGAGAAACCCTACCCGAATTGGTCTAAGGTCAAGACGCTGACCAATGGAGGCTCGCAAATCTACAACGCACTAGAGACCGCCGTCACTCACCGATTCAGTGCCGGCTTCTTCATTCAATCCAATTGGACCTGGGCCAAGAACCTCTCGGACGGTGAGGGGGACAATCCGGGAAGTTTCAATGGCGACTATGGCGCCCGCCTCAATGACCATTTCGACCTTCATCGTAATTACGGAAATCTCTCGTTTACGCGTCGCCATCGCTGGCTGACGACTGCGGTGGTGGACATTCCTGTAGGGCGTGGTATGAAGTACGGCTCCACTATGAACCCCGTTCTCAACGGGATCATCGGTGGCTGGCGCACTTCTAACATCATTACTTTGGAGACCGGTCCCTTTCTGACTCCATATTATAGCGGTTCAGCAGATCCTTCAGGGACCGGTGCGCCAGGTCGGGAGGGAGCCCAGCGGCCAGACCGTTTACCGGCGAGCGCCTGCTCAGGGCTACCCGTGTCAGAAGGGCAAGTATTTGGTGGTAGCTGCTTCTACTACGGCTGGCCAGGGCCGATCGGGCGCTTCGGCAATTCGGGCGTGGGTATTATCACCGGCCCTGGGACCGCGGTGTGGGATTTCGGGCTCTCAAAGAACTTCCGTTTGACAGAGGCTCTTAAGCTGCGCTTTGAGGGCACGTTCACGAACTTTCTCAACCATGTGAATTACGCAGTGCCCAACATGGTGTCCAATTCGGCTTCGTTCGGCACCATTAGTGGCGTTCAAACTGCGGAGGGTGCCAGTGCACGCGTCATCCAATTCGCACTTCGGCTTGACTTCTAAGCGGAAGCCTTGGCTCGGATTGGGTAACGGATACCAAACCGGATGAGCTCTCCACTCGCACCGCTTGGGACTCCCTCCCAGGCGGTGCGCGGGGGGCTCTTCGTTTCTTGATTCCGAGCGTAGAAGTGAAACGCGACCGTGACAGGGTGAGGGGACTCTCCTGCTCACATCGGCCGGCCTCGTGGCCTCAATGTTACTCCTGCAGGACCCGATAAACATCGCTCGTAGCTCATGCCTCAGCTTCGGAAATACTCTGGCAACGCCTTGCCCGAGTTGGTGGCACCCGACGCGAGATATCTCTGGGGCCGGGAGGATTTCCCGGGGTGAATTTGAGGGAATTGGCTTATTCTTTGATTCTAAGTGTAGGATGGATCGCCGCTCCATCTTCAAACTTTATTGAGCATGATATCAATCTGCGCGGAGTTTCAGGCAGGCAAAAGGTGACGGCAACGCGCTTGCGGAGGAATCATGCAACGAAGCACTAGCAAGTCAACGCTTCACGGGAGAGCGTTCCCTGTGCGCTCTCTGGTGCTCCGGTTCGCCCTTGTTGGTCTAGCTTTGGCGAGCGCTGTGCAATTTGCCGGCGGGCAGGGAACGCCACTGAACAGGACCGTCCACCTTCCGTCGAGCAAAGTGCTTCTCAATCCCCTTCCGGGCCGCCCGCGGCAAACCAACAGTTTCCCCACCGCCCTGGCACTCAGTCCGGATGGCCGTTATCTTGCTCTGCTCAATAATGGCCGGGGGACGGAGGCGTCGGGTTTTCAACAATCCATCGCCATCCTGGATCTGCAGACTAATCAACTCTCCGACTACCCCGACTCCCGCCTCCGGATAGACGCGAGACAGACTTACTTCCTGGGTCTCGCCTTCAGTGGTGATGGCAAGCGGCTTTATGCTTCTTTTGCTTCATTTACCGACCCTGAGGGCAAGCTCACGGGAGATACAGGAAACGGCATCGCCGTGTATGCTTTCACGGATGGCCGCGTAACACCGCAGCACTTCCTCAAAATTCCCCTGCAACCCCTCGGCCCAGGCAAGCTGCCCACCCACGAGAGTCCACACGTGCCACCAGGCAAAGCCGTACCCTACCCGGCGGGACTGGCCGTAATCGACCAGGGTGGGCAGGAAAAGATTCTTGTTGCCGACAACCTTTCGGACGACGCCCTGCTACTCGATGCCACGAGTGGCGAAATCCTGCGGCGCTTCGATCTGAGCACGCGCGATTATGTTCCGGCTTCTTATCCGTATGCTGTGGTTGCCACCCAGGATGGTAAGCGCGCCTATTGCAGCCTGTGGAACACCTCGCAGGTAGCGGAATTGGATTTGCTGCAGGGCAGAGTGACACGCTGGGTTTCCCTGCTCGCACCGACCTCGTCCACGGCGGCGGGATCACACCCGACCGCTCTACTGCTAAGCCCCGATGAGAGGCGGCTTTACGTTGCGCTCTCCAATGCTGATGCCGTGGCGATTGTGGAGACGGCCGCCATCGACAAGCCGCCCGTCTATCTTTCCACCTTGTTGCCCGGGCAGGAATATGGAGGTAGTTATCCCAACGCGCTGGCGCTGACTGCTGATGGGAAACAATTGTTTGTGGCGAATGCCTCGGCAGACGCAGTCGCTGTGTTCGATGTGGGCATCGAGAAATTCCCTCTCCCCTATTACGCGAGGGGTTTCATTCCTACGGAATGGTACCCCACCGCCGTGGCTTTGCGCGGAGGCGAGCTGCTCGTTGCCTCAGGAAAGGGGCAAGGGACAGGTCCGAATTCCTCCCCCCTCTCGACGTCGGACCTTTCGGACAGCGGGCGCCATCCCCAGCGTCCATGGATACCCAATCCTTACATCGCGTCGCTGATCCACGGTTCGATCGCGCGCCTGGACATACAGGAGACGGACCGTGCGCTGGCACAATCCACACGAGAAGTCTTGGAAAGCAATCTGATGCGTGGTAACGGCAATACCATTCCCTTCCAGGGGGGCAGGAATCCAATCAAGCACGTTATTTACATCATCAAGGAAAACCGCACGTACGATCAGATATTCGGGGACCTGAAGCCGGGCGACGGCGACCCGGCGCTGTGTATGTTCGGTGAAGCGATCACACCCAACCAGCATCAACTGGCGCGGCGGTTCGGGATCCTGGACAACTTCTTTGACAGCGGCGAAGTCTCCGGTGACGGGCACGTCTGGTCCACGGCGGCGATCACAAGCGACTATACGGAGAAGACCTGGCCGGTCGGGTACCGCGGCGACGAGCGCACCTACGACTATGAGGGCCGTGTGGCCAACGGCTATCCCCTGGAAGAGGGCCAACCTGACGTCAACGAGCCCGGCACGGGTTATATCTGGACCAATGTTGCCCGGCACGGACTGACGTACCGCAATTACAGTGAATACGTGGCCACGGAATGGTGTGATTCTCCGCCGGAAGATGTTTCGCCCCGGGAAGGCACGCCGCTGATCGCCGGCCAAGCCTGCAAGCAGAAGTCTATTAGCCCGGGCGAACCACTACCGGCGAACGTCGGGCAGCCTCACGGTTCGGCGAGCCCCTGGCCGTGGCCGATACCGATCATCGCCCGCAATGTTCCGACGAAGCCGGAACTTCGCGACCACTTCGACCCGCGCTATGCGGATTTCCGGCTCGATTACCCGGACCAATTGCGGGTCGATGAGTTTCTGAACGAATTCTCTGAATTTGTCCGCGCGCACCAGCGGGGCAAAGGGACGGAGCTGCCACAATTCGTGATTCTCCGGCTGCCCAATGATCACACCGCTGGGACGGCGCCGGGGATGCCGAGACCCGGGGCTTTGGTGGCGGACAACGACCTGGCCGTGGGGCGGGTCGTGGAAGCAATCTCACACAGCGCGTACTGGGAGGACACTGTCATCTTCATTCTGGAAGACGACGCACAGAACGGCGCTGATCACATCGACGCACACCGTAGCACCGCGCTGGTCATCAGTAAATACTCGCCCGGATCGCCCGATCACCCCTTCTTGGACCACAGCTTCTACACTACGGTCAACGTGCTCCGCACCATAGAGATGCTGCTGGGATTGCCGCCCATGAACAACAACGATGGGCAGGCCGCGATCATGGCGCCACTCTTCCGGGGGTCGGGAAATCAGCCGTCCTTCACCGCCGACCGTACGAACCTCCGGAACAGGCTCATCTACCAGATCAACTCTCGCCACGCGCCGGGCGCTAAGGAGTCGGCGCGCATGGATTTCTCGCACGCCGACGCGGCGGACGCGGCGAAACTCAATGCCATCCTGTGGCGGGAAACCAAGGGGCACACGCCCATGCCTGCACCGCGGCATACGGTCATTCCAGAGGGTGAGTAGGCGGCTGCCGGAAGTGCTGCAGATAGGAGAAGGCGGCAGGGGAGCGCAGGGGGCAAACTGCGTCGGATGATACAAGGGTAAGACCCCTCGTCTTCCATCTGTTGCGACACGAGGTAGCCGATACTTCTTTCGGTCTGGGTGTGGGTCCAGGGAGGAGAAAAGGCCGCATTGCAGGTTGCTGGCGAGGAAGAACTGCCCCACTGGCAAGTCTTCACATTAGGGTTCGCAATGGCGGACGGCGGAAGTGAAGATGCCAATGGACAGAGAATGGCTGCGTGACCGCAATGGGTGCCCTTTGGGTGCCAATGAAAGATGGATGGCAGAGTGGAATCGCAAATGGATCAGACATCATCCCAGCAAGGCAAGATCCTGTATGACTGGCCAGGCGAGGGTTGTGAATCCTCACTGAAGTTCTTGGATGCCGAGCAACTGGGACCACAGCCCTACGACGCTGCCATCGTTGGAGCTGGGGTCGTCGGCTGCGCCCTGGCCTATAGACTCTCCCAGTTCCAATTGCGAGTGCTGCTGATCGACAAAAACTTCGATGTGGGCGAAGGCTCCAGCAAGGGCAACAGCGCCATTGTCCACACAGGTTTTGACGCGACGCCCGGGAGCTTGGAGTCGAAACTGGTCACCCAGGCTTCCCGGCAATGGCCGGCCCTGGTGGAGAAGCTCAAAATCCCCTATGACTCGTGCGGCGCTGTGCTGCTGGCCATCGACGATGGGCAGCAGGCGCAGCTACCCAACATCCACAAGAAGGCCCTGGCCAACGGTGTCGACGATGTCAGACGGCTCGTGCCGAGCGAAGTGAGGGAACTTGAACCCAACGCTCCCGAATACGTCCGGGGCGGCCTCCTGGTACCCAGGGAATCGATCGCCGACCCCTTTGCCGCCTCCATCGCATTCGCCGAGGTCGCGCTGGCAAACGGTGTCGATCTTCTCCTGGGTGCTTCCATCGCTGCGGTCGAGAACCCCAGTGCCGCAGTCAAAACCCTTGTGACCTCCTCGGAGAAGCGGGTCACCACACGGATCCTTGTAAACGCCGCGGGCTTGGGGAGCCGCGCCCTCGCTGATTGCTATGCAGGCCAACCGTTCGATATCAACCCCCGCCGCGGTCAGTTCCTCATCTTCGATAAATTCAGCCGCCGCTTGATCGGACGGATCCTGTTGCCAGTGCCGACGCCCCAAACCAAGGGAGTGCTGGTGATCCCGACCATTTTCGGCAACTTGATTGCCGGGCCGACAGCGGAAGATCTGCCGCTTGACTCACCTGAGGCGACGTATACCACGAGCGACGGCCTGCACGCGGTGTTCGAGGGAGCGGCGCGACTATTCCCTTGCTTGAAAGGACAGCCGGTCATCGGCACATATGCAGGCGCCCGCTGCAATTGCGCGCAAGGGAGTTATTTGATCCGATACAACGATCACCATCCGGGAGTTGTTACCGTCACGGGCATCCGTTCGACGGGATTCACGTCCTCACCCGCGCTTGCTGATTACCTGATCCAGGGTTTGGCAGACAACTGTGAATTAAAGCTGGAAGAAAAACCGGACGCAGTCGACAGCCGGCCCGAGCGCGCATGGCCTGGGTGGTGGTGCAGGCCATTCGAGAACACCGAACTCGTGAAAGGGCAGCAAGAAGACTACGGCCGGATCATCTGCACTTGCGAAAACGTGTCGCGCGGGGAAGTTATCGATGCCCTGGAATCACCGCTGAAGCCTCGCACTCTGGACGCGATCAAGCGACGGACCAGGGTGTTGATGGGAAGGTGCCAAGCGTTTGAATGCCTGGTGCCTGTAACTGAGATCATATCGAGTCACTGCCGCATCCCGCTGGCAAGGGTCACTAAAAACGGTCCCGGGAGCGAGCTGGTCGAACACTTAGCTCGGGGTTTGTGGAGCATGGAGCATCGACGAATATGAACTCGATCGAAAAAGCCAAAGTTCTAGTGATCGGTGCCGGACCCGCGGGTGTAGGCGTCGCGATCGGCTTGGCCCGGCGCGGGATCAAGCCAGTCATTTTGATTGACCGGCGAGAGAGGGTCGGAGGTGTGCCGTCGCTTTACAAGAGGAAACCAGGAGGAGTCCCCACTTTTGTGCTCTGGACCCAGGGACGGCTGGTCTTTGGCGGGCAAATAGCCAAGCGCCTTGCCGACAAACTGCGTGCTAACGAGGTCGAAGTCTGGCTCGAGAGCCAGGTGATCGAAGTTTTCCCGAGGGAGAAGAAAGCGATGTTGGTCAACCCCAGCCGCGGAAGGTTCCAGGTATCGGCTGAAGCCGTGGTGCTGGCATGCGGGGCACGTGAAAGGACGGTTGCCGAACGAGGCTGGATAATCGGATCACGTCCGTGCGGCCTTTTGTTTACCAAGAACTTGCTGGACTTGGTGGATCAACACGAAGTCCATGTGGCCTGCACCCCGGTCATTTTGGGGTCGGATCTGATCGCTCACGCCGCCGCGGCAAAGCTGAAATCCGCAGGAGCTTCTGACGCAGTCATGTTGGATCGTTCCCCAAAGCCCGATTGCAGTCTTCCTGCCAGATTCTATTTTGGGCGCTGGGCAAAGCCCCATTATCAGGGCGGCGCCCAGGCAGTGACGGTAGCGGGTGGGCGGTCCGTCTCGGCTGTGACACCGGCGAAGGGCGCCCAGGTACGGTGCGACCTGATCATGATCTGTGGCGACTTGGTTCCCAACACCGAGTTGGCGCTGATGGGGAATCTGCGGGTTGACCTGGCGTCGCGTCGGGTTGCAGTCGGCTCGGGTTATCAGCTTTCAGAACCCGGCTGGTTTGCGGCTGGGAACATCCTCGGTGATTATCACGGCGCGGAATGGTGTTACTTCAACGGCCGCCGGGTCGCCTGCCAAGTCGCCAAATACCTGCGCAGGGGCGAGACTCGGGATTAATGGCGTAACCAACTCCGCTCCCTCACGGCACCGCTTTAAGCCCGGATTTCAGATATGAGTCTCGGCTACCAGATTTTTATTAATCTCTGGCACTTTCGTTCACGTGGCTTTCAACCTGCTGAAGATGCCCCAAGGGTCTGTGCACAATGGGGGAGAAACAAAACCAGCCGCTTCAGCTCTCTTTCAACGCTTCCTTCGCTGCCGAAGAAATCCGGCCGTTGGTCGCTCACCAGCTTGCAGCAGCGGCTGGTGAAGGCCGGCGGGCGGTTTATCAAACACTCGCGCCATTATTAGCTGCTCTTGGCCGAGAGTCGTCTGACAAGGCGGCTCTTGGGAAACATGCTGTGCAAGATCGCTGGACTGCCATCACCAGCGGAGTAGCCGAGCTGCCGACCGGATCGGATTTCAGCGACGAGAGCGCGAGGCAAGGAAAAGTGTCGGAGGAATCGCCCGAAAGAGAGGCCGTTTCGGGCTTAGGCATTCTCTGGATTGGCAAAACTGGCCCCTTCCGTGGTCCGTGGAAACACCTGGCACCGAAACCCCGCCTGGAACCGCGTCAAGCCATTTAAGAATGTAACTTTCGGGAACTTGCATTCAGAGGCGAGCGGGCGTATGTTACCGGTCAGGGAGAAGACGAAAACAGAAATCCCAGATTATGTCCGACCGTGTGGCTGTAAATACTTGCCGTGACAAATCGGATTTTAAAGTCGTCCACTTGGCGCATTTGGATTGTTGTCCTTGAGGTGACATTCAGGGAGAAGGTGGGACTGTGAACCAAGTGACTAGGCGTTCGTTCCTGGCTCGGGGCGCTGCCTTCGCGGCCGCCACTCTGGCCCTGCCGAAGCTGCCCGCATGGCCAAAATCGCTTTTGGCCACGCCGGTGCCGGAATTCGACACCGACGATGCCACACTGAAGACCGTCTACCGCGCCGCCCTCGCCTGTCTCGAACAAAATACGGCGACGCTCGCCGGTTTCCCCGACCCGGTGCTCATCGAGGGCAGCGTCTATCGGGGCGTGTGGCTCGAGTGTGCACCGCAGGAGGGGCTTGTCTATAGCCTATTCAATCCCGCTGTGGGTATCGCCAATCATCGCGTCTTTTTTGATCTGCAGAGAGAGGATGGATATCTTCCCTGCTGCGTGAAGATGGATTTCAGGGGGGCCAGCCAGATCCAGATGGTGGTTCCGATCGCCGCCACCGCCTACGAACTCTCCGAACGTCTCGGCGATGAGCGCTTTTTGGACATCGCCTACCGCTCCTCGGCACGCTGGGACGGCTGGCTGATGCGCTATCGCAACACGCGCGCTACGGGGCTCTGCGAGGGGTTCTGCGAATTCGACACCGGGCACGACAACAGCCCGCGTTGGCGCGGTGTGCCTAAGCAGTGTCCCAACAAGGACGCCAGAATCGTGCCCCCACTTCCCGGGCTCCCCCGCCTCTGTCCCGATCTTTCTGCCACCGTCTATGGTGGACGCGTGGCCCTGGCCAAGATGGCTCGCGCCTTGGGTCATTCCTCCGAAGCCGGCCGCTGGGAAGAAAGCGCCGTCGCCCTCCGCAAGACCATCCTCGAACGCCTCTACGATCCCAAGGACGCCTGTTTTTACGATCTGGACTCTGCGAACAAATTCGTGCGCGTCCGCGGCGATCTGCTCACCCGGGTCTTAGGCGAACACGTCGTTGACCAAACCACTTTCGACGAAATCTACCGCAAACAGATTCACAACAGCGAAGCCTTTTGGGCTCCCTATCCGTTTCCCTCGATTGCTTTGGATGATCCAGCGTTCGTCCGTCCTATTCCCCGAAACTCCTGGGGTGGAGCCAGCCAGGCCTTGACGGTGCTTCGGGCCCCTCGTTGGATGGAGCATTACGGGAAGCCGGCGGATCTTGCCTATGTTATGCAGCAGTGGGTGCGAGCGATGATTGGCGCGGGGTGCTCTTTCCACCAGCAACTCGATCCGCTAACCGGCCGATTCAGCACCGAAGATCCAGGGGGCTACTCCCCCGCCGCCCTGGTTCTGCTTGATTATGTCTGGCGCCTGCACGGCGTGCGTGGCAGCGGAGACTTTCTGGAGTGGAACTGCCGCTGCCCCGAGAATTGCGGGACGGCCACATTCTCGATCCAGACCTCACACGGCTCCGCGCTCCTCCAACACACAAAGATGGAATCGCTTCTCACCTTGGCCGATAAGACCATCCTCAAGGTGGAGGGCACTGCCAGGGTCTTGACTGACGCCCGGGGCCGCGTGACCCGCATCGTTGGGACACACGACAAGACTGCCGACGTTCGGCTCTCTTGGCCATCCGGAAAATCTGAGCTTCTCCAAGTCGCACCAAACTCGGCCCGGCCAGCTGCACCTCTCGGGTGAGATCGCGCACGACCCCAGGCGAGTGGCACTGCCATGCGTTGAGCACACCTGTGACGGGGGCCAACAAGTGTTTTACTCACCTGGGAGGCGCCGATAGAATCGGCTCAAGAAGTCAGATAAGACCAACGAAATTCATTACAATCATCAAATGCTCAAACTTGCACCCGAGGATATTGAACCCGGGGGCCTCGCCGAGGTCATTGGGGGGAGGAACCGTGTTAAGGATTTCTTGGCTGAAGATGAACAAGCGGTCCCGCGGTTGCGAGCCGCCGTGGAGGAAGACCCGATTAAAAGGCCGCATCTGTTAGTGAACGGATGGCGCAGCGGCTATTGCTCGGCCCAGTGTCTACAGCGTTCGACGGCCTTCTTCCAGTGTGCGAGCCGTGCCTCTCTCTCATCTGCCGAGAGGGCCGGTTCGTATCTTTTCCGCAGTTTCCAGTTGGTGCTGATTTCGGCGAGGCTTCCGAGGTCGCCAATGCCCAAGGCCGCCAGATAGGCTGCGCCCAGTGCGGTCGTCTCATTAATGACCGGCACATCGACGGGTATCCCCAAAATGTCAGCTTGAAATTGCATGAGGAATTCGTTGACCACAGCGCCGCCATCAACGCGCATCGCCTCGATGGCCGTACCTGAGTCTTTCCGCATCACGTCCAGGTTTTCTCGCACCTGAAAGGCAATCGCTTCCAGCGTCGCTCTGGCGATATGCGCTCGAGTTGTCCCTCCGGTGATGCCGATGATCATCCCTCTGGCGTACTGGTCCCAGTGTGGCGCCGCCAGCCCCACAAACGCGGGGACGAAGTACACGCCGCCACTATCGGGGACCGCCCGCGACAGCGTTTCGGTCTCCGCTGCATTCTGGATGATCTTGAGACCGTCTCTGAGCCATTGAACTGCGGCGCCGGTGATGTACACCCCGCCATCGAGCGCGAAGGTGACCTTCCCATTGAGGCGCCAAACCACTGTGGTAACCAGTCCGTTCGGCGAGCGCACCGGCTTGCTTCCGGTATTCATGAGCATGAAGCAACCCGTCCCGTAGGTTGTCTTGACGGCTCCTCGATTGAAGCAGGCTTGCCCAAACAAAGCCGCCGGCTGGTCCACTAAACTGCTGCCTATTGGAATCGCTGCACCGAGCAGTCCGTCCGCCGCAGTGGACCCCAGTGTGCCGGAGCTATCGACAATTTCGGGAAGAATAGAGCGCGGGACGTTTAATAAATCAAGGATCTCTTCGTCCCATTGTCCGGTGTGGATATTGAACATCATCGTCCTGGACGCGGTGGAGGGATCCGTCATGTTGAGCGCGCCGCCGCTCAGCTTCCAGAGAAGGTAGGTGTCGAGTGTGCCGGCCATCAACTCGCCCTTTTCAGCCCGCCGCCTCGCATTCTCGACGTTATCAAGGATCCATTGAATTTTAAGCCCGGAGAAGTAGGCATCGACCGGCACTCCGGTTTTTTCTTTGATGAGCTTTTCGTGGTCTGCCCTCAGCCGATCTGCAATTTGCGCAGTGCGGCGATCCTGCCAGACGATGGCGTTGTAGACCGGCTCGCCTGTTTTCCTGTCCCAGACCATGCAGGTTTCACCTTGATTGTCCAAACCCATGACGCGGATATCGCTTGCTTTCAGCCCCGCACCGTACAGGGCCAAGCCGATCGACTCTTGCGTCCTCTGCCATATTTCTTTGGGATCATGTTCTACCCATCCGGGTTTCGGATAATGCTGCGTATGTTCTTTGTAGCCCTTCGCGCGGACGTTCCACTGGTCGTCAAGAATCAGAGCCGTTGTCCCGGTCGTCCCTTGATCGACACCCAAGTAATAGGCCTTTGACATTACCAGGCTCCTTCTTATGCGGTTTTGGCTTCGGCCGTCCCCAATGACGCGGCCGAACTTTGTGCTATTTCATGGCTCAGATCCTTTGACATCCAGATGCAGAGCACGATGGCAAGCAAGCCGGCCGAGAGCTTTCCAATTACTACCGCTGCTATCATGTCCGCCCTCACTCCGGCGGTAAACCCGAGGTGGTCCCCCAGCGCGGCAGTCGCTGGCACCAGCCAGGCGACATTGACAACCTTGCTTTTGGGATTCATGTCCTTTATCATTTTGTAGACAGGAATGCTGTTGGCCAGAGTGATCACGATTCCGGCCGCTCCAGTGGCATCCATGTCCAACATCCGGCCGACGCGCGTGAGTGGCTTTTCCAGGGCCTTTGTGAATAAGGTCAGCACGGGAAAGGTCCCGAGTAGAACTATGGCGATCTGGCCCGTGATGATGATGCCGTCCATGATGGGGGCCATGCCCGGGATCAGGACTTTTTTGGTGACCTCCTGAAAGGCCGCAGCCGCCAGGCCGACCGTAATTACGACCACGATGAACTTGCCGAACACCAGCGCTCCGCGAATCATTTTGTCCGGGATGTAAATCAGGCCTAGTATCAGACTGAGGGCCAGGAAAATGGTAGGGATGCTATTAACGAGGAGCATGGTCAAATCAAACCGTGCGGCGATGCCGCCCACAATGCTGCCGAACGGTATCGTGGTAAGGCCGATCAGCAGACCTCTCACAAAAAAGGGCCTGTCTTTGTATGCGATGAGCCTCAGGCCGACGGGAATTGAGAACACCAGCGTACACCCCAGCATCGAGGCCACGATGAGCCCGGCGAATAGACCTGCCTGTTGGTTCTGAGCCAATCTTATGGCGAGAGGGTAGCCGCCCATGTCGTTGGCCAGCATGGTCGCGAACATTGCCGGGTCGCAATGGATCAGATGAAACAAGGGGAATATGACGGGACCGAGAATCTTGGAGATGAGCGGCGCCAGCGTGATGATCCCGACCATCCCCAGGGCTAGTGGACCCATCGCATTGAAACCTTCTTCGAACTTTGTGCCCAAGCCGAACTTGTTTCCGATGATTCGGTCCAGCGCGCCAATCAATATGCCTATAGCCATGATCCATAGGATGATTTGGTCGAGAGACACGAGTTACCCCCAGGTGACGATATCCAAAATCGGAGCTTCCGCTGTGTCTGCGCCGGACTCAGCAACGCCCCTCATGCGCCATGTGAAGACCACTCGTAAGCCAGCGCTGTGCGGAATCAGCGAGAAAAGCGCCGAAAGTGGGGGCCAGTGGCTTGCATTAAGCACGGTATAGGTCAGATCGCCAAGGAACATTGCTCATCGGGTTGGAAGAGCCGGGTCAGATTTGGTTCCTAGTCCCGACGAGGTCCAACCAGTGCCCCCGGCGGGGGAGGAGAGGCCGTTGCTTACGGCGGCTAAACTCAGAGTGGTCATTGTTGCCGGGTTCGTGGCGGCCAACCAGCAACACGGACGTGGTCGAGCGAGGGCGGTTCCCGGCGTGTCGTTTCCTCGCTTTCGGACCCACAGGACCCGCTAGAGCCTTAGTTGTGGTCGCGGCCTCATTTCTGAGTCTGGTCCCTTTGGTTTGGCGCGGCGGTGGATTCTCGCACAATTAACTGTGTGGGCAACAAGACCTGATCGACCATTTCCTGG
>Ga0326728_10004512_pt1 | contig 40987 bp, 26 predicted proteins | sample MB3enrmetagenome_FD_207602 | JGI IMG/M metagenome (GOLD analysis project Ga0326728, IMG submission 207602) | Lab enriched peat soil microbial communities from McLean, Ithaca, NY, United States - MB31MN | ecosystem: Environmental > Terrestrial > Soil > Wetlands > Peat | place: USA: New York... | reverse complement strand
ACACGAAGGCTCCTGGAAAGAAGCTGGAAATGACTGCGCCCTACATCTTAAAGCGCGGCTCCCGCCTGATCGACCTGGCGGCTCACGTTCACCACGATTTTCTCTCCCAACTCAAGTACGCGCGCGTGTGGGGGCACGGAAAATTCGAAGGCCAGATGGTCAACCGTGACTACCTTCTCGCCGATAAGGACGTGGTGGAGTTGCACCGCTGAGAGCAGGTTTCAGGTGCCGGGTGTCAGGTGTCAGGGGCTAGGGAATGGGGGCTAGGGGCTAGGGTCTGGGAACACCGAGTTTTTGCCCCCACTAAGAAAGCACGCGCTTGGAAATTCGGCCCTCTCCTTTGGGGAGAGGGTGGCCCGCGACGGCGGTGTCATCAGCCGGGGTGGGCCGGGTGAGGGGTTCCTCCGTCGCCAGGCAACGTTGTTGTGGCCGGCCAATCCTCTGCCCGATTCTTCCCACGTTCACGCTCGGACCACGCTCCCACCCGCGCCCATAATGTCACGCAACCAGTATCGGCACGGGACCTAGCTCCCCTCCGCTCCCAGGCCGTTCAACCACTCCTGCTCAAGCTCCGATGGCAGCTTGCCGTAAATTTCGCGGAAGGTTTGCTGGTTCTTGCGAACCTTGGCGGGGTCGTCGCTGTTCTCAAGAGACTTATACGCCTGGCGGAACTTTTCGAGCTGGAGTTTCGCAATCAGGAATTTTACGAATGAAGCGGCCTCCGGGTAACTGATCGTCGGCTGGCTTTCATCCGGGCCGATATCCGTGAAGGCGAACAGTTTCTCGAGTGGTATGAACTTCCCTTCCTTCCGGTGCGCGGCGACTGCCTCATCCACTTTCATCCCCGGCGAGCCGAGCGATTTCAACGCGTCGGCGCCCATCAACTCCGAAACATAGACTGCGAAGCCTTCGTTGAAAAGCGCGGGGGGATCGCCGAGCCGACCGGCCAGGATGTGGGTCAACTCATGATAAGGGTCGAGCTTCGTCTGCTCGTTATAGACCTCGACGATCGTGCGATCGAACGCCCAGCCGTCGCCCATGTGGCCCGTGTCGCGCGTTTTGGTTTCGCCGTCGGGGAAGAAGAAGAGGCTGACGGGTTCGGAATCGGCCACGCCTAGCAATTCGGAGATCTTCCGGAAAGCCGATTCGCGCTGTGCGGCGATGGAGTTGTGGTCTCGAGCCGCGAGCGAGGCGGGGAAGAAATAGATATGGAAATGCTCGCTGGAATATTCCTCGAAGCGTTGCGAAGGGTCGTAGTCCACGGCTTTGTTTCCCTTGCCCACGAAGTATTTCTTCTGAAAAAACGGGGCTCCGAACTGCGTCACGCCGCCGGACGCGACTTCCGGGAAAAAGAACCGGACGCGCAACGTGGCCTCCGGGGTCAAATGAACGAACTCGTATTCGGCTTCGATTTGCCTTTCGCCCTGTGGCCACACTAGAAAGAGAAACTGCACTTGCCAGCCATAAGGCCAAACGCCCGGCTCGGCTCGCAAATCCAGCCCCAGAGTCAGAATCTTGTCGGTTTTGTTTTTGACGAGCGCGCTGAAGTGGTTCTTGCCCGGGTGCGGTTCCCCCAGATCGAGCTTTTGGATGGTCAGAGCTTCGGTCTGAATCACCTCCTGGCGCGCCGCGGCGACCTCCGAAAGGTAATCGCGCGTCTGGCCGATGCCAGAGATAGAGGAAAGCAAGAAAATGACAAGTCCAAAAACACAGGCGCTGAACCGAAAGGTCGAAAACACGTGGGCCTCCTTCCCTGCGAAGGGCTTTCTGGGATTGACGCGATAGGCGGCCATCGGTTAGCGGGACTCCTCGGTGGGCCGCAACGGGAACGATTTTCTCCGTGACCTCTGCGCTTCAAAGACCTAAAACAGAGAGCACGGAGGGTCTCTGTGCCCTCTGTGTTTCGGTTTTTCTTGGCCACATAGAACACAGAGTAGTCCGCGGCAGGAGAATACCACAAGCGCGGGCGGCACGGTTTCACCCTCCAACGGAGAGCGCATCTACCGAATCGCGGGCCGGGTCAAACCGTCCGGCGCGCTCGTATTTTTCACTTGACAAGAGGCTAGACTTGTGGCATTCTGAATCTGCTGTCAGGCTCCAGGTGTTGGCCTATGTCGAGCGCACTATCCACGTACGGTCGGCCCGTCCCAACGAGTAAAACTCACGAGGTAGTTCCCCTCCTTACCAAGGAGCGGTCAGGGGTGGTTGACCGGCGTGGTCAAGACGCGAGTCGCCACCCCCTACCCCCTCCTCCGCCGAGGAGCGGGAGTCTTGGCGCAGGGCGCGGGACGGAAACTTGAAGCCCGACCGCTTCTAGGGGGAAAGGAGTCTGAGAACGGCACAAAAACACTACGACCGAAGCCAGTATGTCATTGAAAAAACAGAGTCGGATATGAAAAACGAACCCAAAATAGGCCCGAATCCAAGCGTAAAACGCGTCCTATACTCAGGCTTTGGTGTCCTTTTTGATGAGGGTGCGGCGGATTTCCTTGATGTCGGACATTAGCCCTTCGGTCATTTTGTCCCAGTCGGCCTTGTCCTCCGGGGTGAACTCCCGGCCGTAACCCTTCGTCCGTTCCGGCCGCGCGTTTTCCAGAACCACCCACAGCCTCGAAAGCTCCGCCGCCACCACTTGCTTCGCGCCCGGTTTGCGGAGTCGAATGGAAAACCGTTCGGCTGAGGCAGCTAGCCCGGCTCGAACGGCCGCCATCTTGTCACGAGCCCGGCGGATCTGCTCCGGCTTTATCTCCGAGGGCTCATCCCCGCTTCCTGATTCCAGGGTTTGCAGCAGCCGGTCCAGCCGGTCAAGGGCGCCTTCGAATACGCTGATCACGGTGGCGAGGCGGCGAGCGTGGAGTTCATCCAAGGCCATATGAGTAACCCGAGCACAGAAGCAAGAACCACTCTCGATCTGATGGGGCGCCGTCCTGGCAAAGCGGACTCGCCGCTACCCTTGCCGTATCTCGAGTTCCAGGCGATCCAGCCGCGCGCGGGCTGCCTGGACGGCGGGCGCTCCCTCTGCTTGCGCGGCGCGGGCATGCGTTAGGGCTTGTTCGGCGATGCGGCGGATTTCGTGCAGCAGCTTGCGAATCTCCACCTCCAGGCGGCTGCGGCTCTCTTGAACGCGATTGAGGATGTCGCTCTGCACGCGGGTGCAGTTGGTCTCCAGCAGGTGCGCAAGAAACCGCCGCGCGTCGGCATCGATCGCGCGGTGGGCTCGGCCGATGCCCAGGATCAAATCCGCCAGCCACCGCAACGGCGATGCGGGCTGCGCGATCTCAACCAAATCGTGAAACGTGAATCGGGACCGCACGAGAAATCCTGCCGCCGGGTCGAGTGCGTGCGGCAGGCGCGCGATTTCGTGAATGCCCGCGTCGGCAAGCTTCTTCAGAAATTCGTTGCCCGCCTGCGCGAAGCGCCGCGCGACTTGCCGGTATTCCTTCTCCGCTTCCAGTTGTTCAGCCTGCAACCACGGCAGGACGTGCCGGCGCGCCACCTCCTGCGCCTCGCGCATCGCGCGCCGGCGGTAGGCAGGCCCCATGCCGCGCGCAAGCGATTGGAGAGACTTCTCGAATTCCTGATCTATTCGAGGCGACAGCGAAGCGAGAAACGCCTTGTGCCGTTCGACGAGCAGATCCGAAAGGTGATGCTGCTCAGCCGTCAAGAGAAATCCCAGCTCACGCAACGAGCGCTCCGCCGCGCCGAGGCTTTCCTTGAGCGCGGCGATTCTCCGTTCGGATTCCTCGATGGGCCGCTCCAGCGCCTGGCGCTCTTCGTCGATGATGGCCAGCAACTGTTCGCTCAGCCGCTCGAGCCCCCGCTCGCAAGCGGTGTGGATCAATTGCCTGCCGGAGCCCTCTACAAGCCGATCAAGCGCCGCGAGCAGCTTTCCCCAATCGCGCTCCACCCCTCGGTTCTCCAGGCGCTCTGCGGCGCTCACCTCGAAGACGGGTCCGGCAGGCCGCTGCAACCGTTTTTCCAGCAACTGTCGTGTGAAATCCGCGGCCGCAGCTCTTTCTTCGTCCGTAGTCCGGTCGGCCTTGTTGATGACCAGGATCAGATCTTCCACGTTCCTTCCCACCGTTTCTACGAGGGCCAGTTCCTCGCCCGCCAGCGGCGGGTCCGCGCCGATCACCACCAGCGCCGCATCGATGTGGGGGATGAAAGACTCGGTGGCCGCCGTGTTTCCGGTAAACACCGATCCCAGCCCGGGTGTATCCACCAGGCACATGCCCGAGGCAAGCATCGGGCTGGGCACAAACACCTCCACGCCTGCGATTCCCTTGGCGTTTTCGGGATTGTGCTCTTCGGAGACGTACTCGCCCAAATCCCGGACTGCGATTTCGCGCCACGACCCGTCGCGTCCCCGCACTCGCGCGCTGGCGCGCTCTCCGAAGCGAATGACGGTAGGCACGGCGGTGACTGGAATGAAACCCACGGGAAGAATCGGCGCGCCGATCAGCGCGTTAATCAGCGTCGACTTGCCCCGCTTGAACTGGCCGATGCATGCCACGTAGAAGCGTCCCTCCGAGACACGCGCAGCCAGGTCGCGGGCTTCGTCGGCCACACGATTCGTGCCGAGTTCTTCACCCAAGTCAGCCAGGCGCAGAAGTCGTGCCGCGCCATCGACGTCACTGGTCGCAGCGAGTTCGGTCACGGGGCTGCCTCCGGGCGTTGCGCTCACTTTTTCGCCTCACGAAGCATTTCGCGCAGATGAGTCAACAACGACAGAATCCCATCCATGCGGGCGTCCAAATACTTCTTCAAATCCTCGGGCACTTCGCCATACCCGCGCAAGCCGCGGGACTTGCTTTCGTGCAGTGTGACCCAGATGCGGGAAAGGCGCGATTCGATCAGCTTGTCCAATTCAACCACCTGCTTCCGAAGTCCCAATTCCAGGCTGATCGACCCGAGCTTTTCCAAAATCTCGGCCAGCATCTCGCGCATCCGCTGTTTCGTGGTTTCGGGAATCTCTCCCGCGTATTCGTACAGAATTCCGTGGAACCCATCCAGGTTGCGTTCGATTTCCCGGCAGTCTTCTTCAAGAATGAGCATGCGCGCCGCCAGAGCGCCGGCATGGGCAGGTGAGATGCGTAGCGATGTCTCAGAATTCGATTTGCCGCCATCAGCCATTGGGAACACCATCCTACAGGTCTCTTTCACTTTGCGACCAGGACGGAGCAGGGCGAAGTCTTGACCAGATTCTGAGATGTGCCGCCCCAGATTCGTCCGAAGGCTCGGCTATGCCCCATGAAGCCGACGACCAAAAGGTCAAATCCCCCATCGCGGGTGAAACGTATGATGGTTTCCACTTCATGACCGGCCAAGACAGTGCACTTCAACTCCAGTCCCTCTTGTTGGGCCATTGCCTTGGCTTCGGCAGTGACTCGCGCGTAGAACCTGTCCGCCTCTTCCTGCTCTTCCACGACCTCTCCGACGGTCTCTGCGAAATGGCTGGGCCGCTCTTTGATCGAGATCGATTGGAGTTCGGCGCCGAAAGTTTTCGCCAGGGCAAGGGCGCTGCGAAGAGCTTTCTTTGCCCCGTCCGACCCGTCATTGGCGATCAGAATCTTCTTGAACATTGTTCATGCCTCGCTTTCCAACTTCGCCGCGCTGGGGATGGCCGGCTGCCGGCCGTTCGCGCTTTCCGCCTCGATCTCAGGACGGAAGAATCGCTCCGCGATCAGCGTGGGGACCACCGCGCTCAATATTACGACTGTTACCAGAATGGTGTACTGCGACCGATCGATATATCCGTGCGTGAGGCCAAAAAGAGCCGAGATCGATCCGAAGGTGAGCCCCGTCGCCATCAGCAGCGTGGTGTAGATGCCGCGTCGCTTTCCGAACCCGAACGTCAGAGTGAAGGGCAAGACGCCGAAGATCTTGGTGATCATCTTCATGACGAAGAATGCTGCCACCAGACCTGTGCCTGCGGCAAGGGCTTTGAAAGACACGTACGACCCTGCCTTAATGAAGTAAAAAGGCGTCAGGATCGAGAAGGCAATCGCTCTCATCCGGTGCATCAGCACACGGTTTTGAAGAAATTGATGAGCCATAACCAACCCAATCAGATAGGCCGGAAGCACCGCTTCGCTCCTGGCTGTCGTCGCCAGTCCACCCAGCACGAAAAGGAGCAGCAGAATGAACTTGACCTCCGGCTCGCTGACCCGGTTGCCCACTTTTCGAAAGTACCATGCCGTAAACGGCCCGAGTTTCCACAGCACAAGAGCCGTCAGAACGCCGAAGATCATCAGCCATCGGTTGTAGTTGGCGAAGATCAACCCTAACGCCACGACCGTACCGAGGTCCGTCACGAAGCACGAGGCGAGAATGGCCTTGCCCAGCTCGGTTTCGTTCAAACCTGATTCGATCATCACAGCATACACCACCGCCACGGACGTGGTTGAAAGGGCGATGCCAGCGATTTCGGCACCGTGCAAGCTCCACTTGAAGATCCAAAAGGCAAAGGCGAAGCCTCCCAAGGCGGGCGCTAAGAAGGAGAAGAAACCAATCAGCAGGCTTTCCTTCAGGTTAGCTCGAAGGGCCGCCGGGTCTATTTCCGCCCCCGCCAGGAACGTCAGCAGGACGCTTCCTACGCCTGCCAGAAAATTGACCCAGTCATTGGGAGTAAGGTGTATGAAATTGCCGGCCAGAACACCCACGCCGATCTCGATCAGGGCCACGGAAATGCCAACCCGAATCGAGATCATCGCCGCGATCAGGGCCAAACCTACCCAGAGGGAAGCACTCAACCAGATATTCACAGGCACCTCATCGTTTGCAGGTCGAGGAGGGGCCAAAACAAAAACCCCTACCATGGCCCGAAGTCATGATAGGGGTTATCAGTCCCAAAACTATGAGACGGTTCGCTAGGCGAACCCCATCGCCTCAAGCTGTTATTATACAATATGTACTCAGTTTTTCAAACTGCCTCGGCTGCTGGTAGTGTCTCAGTTTGGCGTAGTGGCGGCTTTACGCCGCCATGAGGCGAGGTAAACTCGCCGCTACAAATTCAAACTGAGACACTACGCGGCTGCTCTCTCGTGCCTCGCGGGGCAGTACACCGCGAAGTGGCGGCGTCCTGATGTGACGCGATGCGCCCCGCAAGAGGGACCAATGCAATGAAAGGAAACTCCCGGCCAACGCGCTTGGTGGTACTTTCCGTGGATGGGATGCGGCCGGACTTTTACCGGCGGCCGGAAGAGTTCGGGCTGAAGGTCCAGAATCTGCTCGAACTCATCAGCGCGGGCGCCAGCGCCGACCTGGTGGAAAGCGTCTATCCGACGACAACCTATCCGGCCCATGCAACCCTGGTGACGGGCGTGCCCCCCAGCGCGCACGGAATCTATAGCCACTTGGCATCGCTCGACCCCATCGAGAAGGCTCGGCCGTGGTGCTGGTTCGCCCGCGCTTTGCGCGTCCCCGCTCTCTGGGATGTGGTTCGCGCCACGGGGCGAAAAACCGCAGCCGTCAGTTGGCCGGTGAGCGCCGGGGCGGCAATTGATTACAACATCCCCGAGATTTGGGATCCGAAGCTGGCGGATCCGCATCAGGACTTCACGACGGCCGCCCGCCACTCCACGCGGGGATTGTTTCCTGATGTGATCAAAGTGCTGGAGCCGATTCTCGGTATGGCAACCCCAGACCGGCTGCGCTCCGAGGCAGCCCTTTACATCTGGGCTCGCCACCGGCCGGATCTTCTTCTCGTCCACTTTGTTCACTACGACCAGTTGGCCCACAGGTTCGGTCCGACCTCGCCGCAGGCTCTGGCTGCGATCGAGCAGACGGACGAAGAAATCGGACGCTTTCGAAGCTTCTTCCTGGAAGATGAGTCGCCCGCTCTCATCGTCCTCTCAGACCACGGTTTTGTGCCCGTTGAGAAAGAGGCTGCGCCGCTCTCGGTTCTGGCGGAGGAAGGACTTTTCGATAAGGAGGCCGATGGCGCGCCCAAGCTTGGAAAGCTGGGGGCTGTCCATGCCGGAGGATCTTTCAGCGTTTACTGGCTCGAGGAGCCGTCGGCGTCGGAGCGCGCATCCCTGCGGCGGGCGGTGAAACGGCTGGTTGAGGCAGGAGTTGTGGAAGAAGTTGTGGACCGAGCCCGGCTCGAATCGTTGTCCGCCGACCCCGACGCCGAACTCAGCCTCGATGCCGCGCCCGGCGTTTATTTTTCGGACCGGTTCGAGGGGCCGCTCGTTCGAGATACCGTCAAAGATCGCGGCACCCACGGCCAGTTGCCAACGCGCCCCGGCCTGGGAGCGTCCTTTATCGCCGCCGGTCCAGGCATCAGTCCCAGCCGGAACTTGGGCTGCATAGCTTTGACACAGGTGGCGCCAACCCTGGCGAGTTGGCTGGGTCTCCCCGCTGACATCCTGGCCTCGAACGAGAAGCCGATTCTGGAATTGACGATTGATGATTGAATCGCTGTGGCGCGGGCGTCCCGCCCGCGCCACAGTAATTTGCAATCGTCGATATTCGAAGGTACTGCGATGCTCAGAGAGGCCGCGGTCACACCTGACACTGTGAAGGCTTATCTCGATTCTCGCCCGCGCTGGATTCGTTGGCGAGAGTGGTTAGCCGGCCGCCGCTACGCGTTGGCAGCCTTCCCGGATCGAGTAAGACCGTTAGTGGTGGTGGCGCATGCGCGTCGCGATGCGTTGAAAGCCCTTGAAATGGCGCGCGCCGTCGAGCGTGATTGGGGCGAAGCGCCGCAGGATTGCCGGAATGCCTACGAGCAAATCCTGGAGAATTCTCCAAAGTTAGTCATTATCCAGTTTCACCGCTCCAACATCTGCGGCTGCCTGGGGCATCGGCATGTGATCGTGAAAGAGCAGCCCTTTGCCGAACCTCACGATGCGTTAGGGGGCGATCCCGCAGGAGAGTTGGATATCGCTTTCGAGCGCGTGGAGAGTTGGGTGGCGTTGCCTTTATCGGATATCGCGCTGGATTCTCAATTCGCGGCCGGGAGCCGTCTTCAAGAGTTCCAGGCAGCGCGCCTGCGCTTGCAGTTCCTCAGCATTCTGTTGCACGAAATCAACCACATGGTTCGTGCCCAGGAGCCCGAGACTTCGATCCGTGAGCGGAGCCTGGCCTTCTATCGCGACGCACTTGCTAACTACGTCGAAAATGCCAAGGCGAGTCTGTCTTTGACCATCGACCGTTCGTTCTCGCGCTTCGAGCAGGACTAGGAAGCACCCTCCGCCTCTTCGCCCGAGGGGAGAAAGACGCTTGCGGCGCCGAAAACGCCGACGTTCTTTTGCAGTTTAGCCGGCAGGATGGGGAGTTCCGTGACGAACCGCCGGTTAATCGTGTAACTGGGCATTGTCTGACGGATCTTGTCGAAAAGCGGCTTGCCGATCTGCGCCACTCCACCCCCGATGATGATGGCCTCCGGATCGAACAACGACATCATACCTGCCAGCCACACGCCCAGGAAGAATCCTGTCTCGTCGATGATGGACTTTGCCATCTCGTCTCCCCTGCGTGCCGCCTGCTGAATCATGACCGGGTCGATCTTTCGCAGGTCACCTCCCGAGAGTTCGCGCAGGAGGCTTGGCCGGCTGTGTTCCTGCTCCAGGGCAACGCGCGCCCGGCGAGCCATGGCAGGGCCGGCCGCCAGCGCTTCGATGCAGCCCAGCGTGCCGCATCCGCAGCGATAGGGGCTGCGGAAGTCGATTGAAACGTGTCCCCCTTCGCCCCCCACCCCATTCTTGCCATGATAGATTTTCTTGTTAATAATGACCCCGGTTCCGATCCCCGTGCTGACGGTCACATAGAACACGTCCCGGTAACCCATCGCCGCTCCAAAAAGGACTTCGGCAAGCCCTGCTGCGTTGGCGTCGTTTTCCACTTTGGCAGGGAGATGGAAGTGGTTTTCGAGCAAATGCGCCAGCCGAATATTGCGCCAGCCCGGGAGGTTCGGAGGATTGATGACGACACCCGCCTTGGGGTTGAGCGGGCCGGGTGCGCAGATGCCGATCCCCACCACGTTGTCCTTGCCCCCTGCGAGCTTGATGAGCCGCTCAATCAAATGTACGATCTGGTCGTAGCTGGTCTTGAACCCTTTGTCCGCGTGAGTGGGCACGACCAGGGACTTCACCAGTTGCCCTTTCAGGGTCACCAACCCTCCGGCCACCTTGGTTCCTCCGACGTCAATACCTATAATCAGCTTCGCCATAACGCACCCTCTCCAGTTTGAGAATTCCCCTCGTTTTTCGCTCCCACGCTCACTTCCGGGCACGCGGCCACGAAACGTGGCAGTATACTCCATCATAAGGGCTTTGCAGGGAAATAGTGAATGATGTGAACTTGTCCTGGTGGCGTCCTGATTTGACTCGTAGCGCCGACCTTCAGGTCAGCAGGACCGATGCCGACCTGAAGGTCGGCGCTACATTCACGATACGACACTCCCCGGTTTCGCTAGTCCTTGACGCTTCCCGCGCAGTTCTCTAAGATGGCTTGAAGTTGATCTTCAACCATTGCTTGAGGTCCTGAATGCCTCGAACTCGTCCACCGCGTGCTCGCCGCTCCGGCAACGCCGTGCCTCCCGAAGCCTTTATCCCGGACAAGCTCTATTTTCGAATCGGCGAGGTAAGTAAGCTGACCCATACCAAGGCCTACGTCCTGCGATTCTGGGAGACCGAGTTCCCGATGCTCAAACCGGCCAAGAGCAAATCAGGGCACCGGCTGTACCGCCGCCAGGATGTCGAAATGGTGCTGGAGATCAAGCGATTGCTTTACACGAAGGGCTTCACAATCTCCGGCGCGCGAAAGCTCCTGAGCCCTGACCCCGAAAGCCGGGCCGAGCAACAACAGCGCCTTTTTCCGCCCGCTTCTGACGCCTCACACCTGCGTGCTATTCGCCACGAACTTCAGTCCATCTTGACAATGCTTTCGCGCAAATGATAAAAAAGTAGAGGCGAGTGATGAGCGACAAGTGTCGATCTGTCATGGGATTTACGCGTCACTTGTCACCGCAGTATCGGGACGTAGCGCAGCCTGGTAGCGCACTTGCTTGGGGTGCAAGGGGTCGCCAGTTCAAATCTGGCCGTCCCGACCAAAGAACCAGGTTTCGGTTGCCAGGTGTCAGCTTTCAGGGGAGGTGACATCGCTTCCGGCTGACACCCGGTACCTGGAACCTGACACCTGATTTTCCGGGGCGTAGCGTAGCCTGGTAGCGCGCTTGGTTCGGGACCAAGAGGTCCCCAGTTCAAATCTGGGCGCCCCGACCACTCTTTTCAACGATTTCCACCTCACGGGAACGATCACGCAGCGTCCCGCATCTTCAGGTTGGCGGCGATTGCAGACGGTTGTCAGGCGGACTCAAGACGCCGGTTTCACCGTGGCGCTTCGCCGAAGAGCGACAAGGGCGTTTGCGGTGGGCGGCTGAGCAAACCGCCCGCGATCAAGCTGCCGAACAAAAGGACATGCTGCGCGGCCATGGTCGCGAGCGGCCCCCAATACCGGGGGTCGTGCACGGCGTCCAGCGCCAGCCGAATGAGCCCCGGGACGTCGAGGGGCAGCCACGCCTGGAAACTGAAGAGGCTGAGGCTTGCGGCAAAAACCACCACGGCTGGGAGTGGCGTCGTGCGATGCAGCCGACCGATGGCCCAGCCGGTTGCCGCAAGCTTCAGGCAGTCGAGTGTCAGGCCTGCGGTCGCCACCCAGTGCGCGCCCACTACGGGCGCCGCCAAGAGAAAAAGGGGGCGCTCGGCGAGGTAGGTTAAGGCGATCAGCACCGCCCAACCCACTGCAAGCGAGCGCACCGCCATCCATAGCCAGCGTTGTACCATAGCCGCAGTCTAACCCAGAATTGCCCTTTTGACTCTCGCCGACGCTTACCACACCGAGGCAGAAGAAGCGGCCGGAACGTTCAGTACGAATGTGGCCCGGCTCAACCGGCTCGTGAGATAGACCGAACGCAAGTCGCTTCAGTTCAAGCCCGCCTACGCTCCGTCCGCTCCCGCTCAGTATCTGGTGGAAGGCGGCTCGCCCTGACGGAATGATCTTGTCGAACGAGGAGCTTCAGCGCTCGAAAGTCCACTCGAAGCTCGATCCCTTGACGACGTTCTCTTAAGCAGCCTGGCCTTCCGGCCGATCAGTATCGGAGGGAGGAGCTCGGGTTGTGCAGATCCACCATATTGCTGGAATTATGAATTTATAAAATGGTATGACTACTATGCATATTACTAACAAAATAAGACGAACTTGCTTTCATTCAAACCTCACGCCTCACACCTTGCGCGCACAGCAGTGTGAAGCATCTTATACGCAAGCTTGGCCGCTGCGGCAGGCACGTGTGAAGCGCACGATCCTTCTGGCTGTCATTACCACGCTGCTCGTCTTCTTCCCTCCTTGTACGGTGAGCTTGTCTGCGGCGACCGCCAGGCCGGTAGCCAGCCTTTCGCCGACCAGCCTTGCCTTTGGAAGCCAGACCGTTGGCAAAACCAGCGCAGCGAAAACGGTCACCCTGAAGAACACCGGCAACGCGACCTTGAGCATTGCCACCGTGACGATCTGGGGCACTAATGCCAGCAGCTTTGCGGAGAGCAACAACTGCGGCAGCTCGTTGGCCGCGGGAAGGTCTTGCACCATCAGCGTGACGTTCAAACCGTCTACGACTTCAGGGCTAGGCGCAACCCTCAGCCTCTTCGACAATGCCGTCGGGAGTCAGAGGGTGATCCTTTCGGGAACAGGTACTGCTCCAACTCCGGCGGCGACCCCGACGTTCTCGATCCAGTCCGGAACGTATGCCTCGCCGCAGACGCTAACAATCTCCGATGCGACGACTGGGGCCACGATCTACTACACGACCAATGGATCTACCCCTACCACGTCGTCCGCCAAGTACACCGGCGCCATCACCGTCAGCTCCACCGAAACGATTGAGGCCATCGCCACCGCCAACGGATATTCGTGCAGTTCCGTCGCTACCGCTACCTACACCATCACGCCCCCAGCAGGCACACCATCTTTCGTGCAGGCTGTTGCCAGCGCCTCGCATGGGGGCCCGAGCTCCGTAAACCTGGCGTTCCCTGCTAACACCTTACCGGGCGACGTCCTTCTGGTCGCCTTCGATTACGAAGGCAGCGCCACAGTACCGTCCGTCACTGACATCCAAGGTAACGCGTTCACTCCGGTGGGAAACCTGTTGACTTCTCCGGGTGGGGCCCCCAGCCAAGTCTACTATGCCGCCAACATCAAGGGCGGCCCGGAGACGGTGAAGGTGACCCTCTCGGCCGCCTCCAGCTACCTGGAAGCTTATGTAACCGAATACTCCGGCGTTAACCCCACGAATCCTATCGATGCCGAGGCAGGCGCCTCGGGCAATGCCGGCGCGGTCTCCAGCGGCAATGCCACGACCACGGCAGGGGGCGACATAATCTACGGCTTCTGCATGGGTGACGGGGTGTGCGCGGTCGGTTCTGGTTTCACGGCTCGTTCCACCCTCGAATCCAATCTCATTGAGGACATGCCAGCGGGCAGCGCGGGCAGCTATGCGGCGACCGGCACCGCAAGCAACGGTTGGACAATGCAGATGGTGGCGCTCAAACCCGCTTCCGCGTCCGCTTCGGACCCCGCCCCTGGCGCTAGCCTTTCTCCAACCAGCCTCACCTTTGCTAGCCAAACCGTGGGCGCCACCAGTTCGGCTCAGACCGTGACATTAAGCAATACCGGTAACGCCGCTTTAAGCATCACGGGCATCTCGATCACCGGCACAAATCCCGCCGACTTTGCGGAAACGAATAGCTGCGGGCCAAGCGTCGCAGCGGGCGCCAGTTGCACTATCAGCGTTACCTTCACGCCTGCCACCAGCGGGTCCCTCGCTGCGACACTCACCTTCACGGACAACGCTACCGGGAGCCCGCAATCCGTTGCCCTCACGGGAACGGGGGCGAGCTCTGGCGCGGGGGCAGGAGGGGGCTCCACTCCGTCGCTTACCCTATCATCCACGGGCCTTTCCTTCGGCAGTCAGCCGGTCGACACCTCCAGTTCGGCCCAGACCGTCACCCTGAGCAACACGGGCAGTGCGGCCTTGAGTATTACCAGCCTCACGATCACGGGCACTAACGCCAGCGACTTTGCCGAGATTGCGGACACTTGCGGCAGCTCGGTGGCGGCGGGCGGCACGTGCACCGTCGAGGTGACGTTCACCCCTTCTGCCGCCAGTTCGTTCACGGCCACGCTTAGCATCACGGACAACGCCAGCGGCAGCCCGCAGTCTGTGAGCCTCGCGGGCACAGGAGCCCACGACGTGATTCTCTCCTGGACCGCCAGCACGAGTTCCGGGGTCGTGGGCTACAACGTTTATCGGGGAACCACCTCGGGAGGAGAAAACTCGACGCCACTGAACTCCGCGCCGATCACCGGAACCACCTTTACCGACTCAATTGTTACTGCCGGGCAGACGTACTACTATGTGATCACCGCTGTAAACGCGAGTGATACGCAGAGTGCGGACTCGAGTGAGATCTCAGCGACTGTACCCTCACCGTAACGCCGAAGGTTCTCATCTTTGGGTTCTGACATCGTTTCACTCCCGCTCGTAGATTCGATAGGTTTTGAAGCGTCTGCCGCCCAGTAACTCGATGGACCGGATCATGAGCACGTTGTCATCGAGAACCCAGGACATCTCGCAGTCGCGATATCCCAGGCGAAGTCCACGCCGGATGGTTTCCGTGTAGAGCGCGGCAGCCACGCCCGTGCTGCGGAATTCCTCGAGCACGCCGAGCAGGACGACGCGCATGCTCCTGATGCTTCGCTTATGGTATAGGACGTTGAGCAAGAGCAGCGGCAGGAAGCGGCTGCGCGTGTGTCTCAGAGCCTGATTGATGTCCGGCAGCGCGAGCAAGAAACCTATCAGGCGTCCCGAGACCTCGGCCATAAGCACCAGGTCCGGCACCGCAATGTCCTTCAACTCGCGAGCCAGGAAGAAGAACTCCTCCCGAGTCATCGGCACGAACCCCCAATTGGAGCTCCAGGCCGAGTTGTACACTTCCCAGACACGCTGCGCTTCGGATTCGAAGTTCTTCATCTCGATGGGGCGAATGCGAACACCTTTGTTTTCGAGCGCCTGCCGCGCGATGCGCTCGGCACGTTCCACCATGAGGTCATCGGCAGAGAGGTAAAAAGAGTAAAGGTCTTTCGCCCGCCGGAATCCCGCCCCTTCTATCAGTTCGGCGTAGTATTGCGGGTTATAGGTCATCATGATCTGCGGGGGGGAAGCAAAGCCTTCGATCAGAAGCCCGCACTCGTAGTTTGCGGAGGGGTTCATTGGTCCACGGATAAAGCCGGCCCCGTGCCCGGATACCCAGTCTCTCGTCGCTTCAAGCAAAGCGCGGGACACTTCCGGATCATTGATCGATTCGAAGAAGCCAAAGAATCCTGCCGACTCTTTGTGAACGCGGTTGAAATCGTGGTCAACAATCGCGGCAATCCGTCCCACAGGGCGGCCGTCGCGTCGCGCCAGATAGCACTGGATTTCTCCGTGCCCGTAGAAAGGGTGGTTGCGGCTTTCAAAGAGTTGCTTCTGCACGGTCCAGAGAGGCTGGACCCAATAGGGATCCTCCTTGTAGAGCAGGTACGGAAGGGCTAGGAACTCGCGCAACTCCTTACTGTTCTTGACGAGAGTGATCTCGGCTGTTCCCATGCACTTGTCTACTCCCTTAGACGTTCGGCGCTACCGCCAGCAAATCCGTCGCCAGCAGAGCCCCTGCCATCATATCAATCGAGTAGTGATAGCGCAGGTGCGCAGTCACGAAAACCATGCACATTGTATAGGCAGAGCGAGTCCAGAACAAGGACTTTCAAACCCTCCAGGCTGCTCCGGGAAGGTATGGTATAATCCGCCTCCAATCTCTTGCGGAGGCTGCATCCATGTCAATTCATCCGATTTCAAGGCGCACTTTCTTCGGCATCAGCGGAGCTATCGCCGCTTTTCCGTTCGCACCTCTGCTGGGTCAGGAGCCGCCGGCCGTTGCCACCGGCCTGGACTTTCCGACCGTCGATTTTCATGTGCACGTGGAGGGGGGAACGACCGTCGAACATGTGCTGCAATTGGCCCGCCAACGCGGAGTCAAAGTCGGCATCGCGGAGCACGGCGGAGTCGGCGAGGGGATGAAGACGGATGAGGATATGCGCCAATATCTGGCGCGTTGGGCGGGCAAGCCGGTGTACCGCGGCATGCAGGGCGGTGGGCTAACTTGGTCGAAGATGTTCTCGAAAGAGATGATTGCGCAACTGGACTACGTGCTTTCCGACGCGCTCATTCTCCCCCAGAAAGATGGCCGGCTGGTTGAACTTTGGACTCCGGCCGCTCTCATCACGGATGCCGAGGACTTCATGGACCGCTACGTGGCCTTCAACCTCAAAGTCATGGACACGGAACCCATCGATATCCTGGCCAACGCCACCTTTCTGCCCGATGATATTGTCCACGACTACGGCTCCCTTTGGACTGATGAGCGAATGGAGAAGGTGATTGAAACCGCTCGCCGCCACACCATCGCCATCGAAATCAGCGGCCTCTATAAAGTCCCCAGCAAAAAGTTCATTCTGAAAGCCAAGGCGGCCGGCATCAAATTCTCTTTCGGATCGAATACGCACGGCGAAGAAGTCGGCATGGTCGGGTACGGCATCCAAATGGCGAAGGAGTGCGGACTGACCGCGCAGAACATGTTCACTCCTCCGCCCTACGATCTGAAGCCCATTATTCGCCGGGGCGCGTAATCGGGCTTTCGCCTACGCGGCTAACCGCTCACTCCTGCAATTAGTATGCGGTCAATTCGGGAACAGGTGTCCCCAGTTCAAGTCTGGGCGTCCCGACTGGTTAACGCAGGCAAGAGTGCCTAAGCAAAAGGAGTACGCGCATGGCAACAGACTCAGCCATACCCACCGCGAAGGAAGGTTCTGAATCGCTGACGAAGCGGAAGGCATGGAAGGCGCTGCAAACTCACTATAAGAAGATTCGCAACTTGCATCTGCGAAGCCTTTTTGCGGATAACCCCGGCCGCGGAGAACGCATGACCGCGGAGGCCGTGGGCCTCTTCCTGGATTACTCGAAGAACCGCATCACCGATCGAACGCTCAGGCTCCTCATCCGTCTGGCTGAGGACTCGGGTCTGCGTTCGCGCATCGCAGCCATGTTTAGCGGAGAGAAGATCAACATCACGGAGAAGCGGGCGGTCCTCCACGTCGCGCTTCGTGCTCCCGAAGGGACATCCATCCTCGTTGACGGCGAGAACGTAGTACCCCAGGTGCACGCCGTGCTGAATCAGATGGCAAGCTTCGCTCACCGCGTACGCAGCGGGGAGTGGAAAGGGCACACCGGCAAGCCCGTTCGCAACATCATCAACGTCGGCATCGGCGGCTCCGACCTCGGGCCGGTCATGGCCTACGAGGCGCTGAAGCATTACAGCGATCGACACCGCACCTTCCGGTTTGTTTCCAACGTTGACGGCACTGACTTTGCGGAAGCCGTGCGCGATCTCGAGCCAGCAGAGACCCTCTTCATCGTCTCCTCGAAAACTTTCACGACGCTCGAAACCATGACCAACGCTCACACGGCTCGCGCCTGGTCGCTCCAGGGCTTCGGCGGGGACGAGGCCTCAGTGGCCAAACACTTTGTGGCAGTTTCGACGAACGCGGAGGAAGTGGCGAAGTTTGGCATCGATACAGCCAACATGTTCGGCTTCTGGAATTGGGTTGGGGGGCGCTACTCGATGGATTCGGCCATCGGGCTGTCCACGATGCTCGCCATCGGCCCGGACCATTTTCGCGCCATGCTCGACGGCTTCCACCAGATGGACGAGCACTTCCGCACCACCCCGTTCGAGCGCAACCTGCCGGTTCTGATGGGGCTCTTAGGCATCTGGTACAACGATTTCTTCGGGGCCCAAACGGTTGCCGTGTTGCCTTACGAGCAGTACCTGAAGCGATTCCCTGCCTATCTCCAGCAGTTGACCATGGAGAGCAACGGCAAGCACGTGACCATCGAGGGCGCGGAGGTTACTTACCCGACAGGCCCGATTTATTGGGGCGAGCCGGGAACCAACGGCCAGCACTCCTTCTATCAGTTGATCCACCAGGGGACGCGGCTCATACCCTGCGACTTCATCGCCTTCGGGCAAACACTGAATCCGCTGGGGCGCCACCATGACCTGCTCTTGGCCAACGTTTTCGCGCAGAGCGAAGCGCTGGCCTTCGGGAAGACACCCGAGCAGGTCAAGGCGGAGGGGACACCGGATTGGCTGGTGCCGCACCGTGTTTTTGAAGGCAATCGCCCCTCGAACACGATCCTGGCAGAGCGGCTCACTCCGGAGACGCTCGGCAAACTGGTCGCCCTTTACGAACACAGCGTATTCACTCAGGGCGTTATCTGGGAAATCAACTCGTTTGACCAGTGGGGAGTGGAACTTGGCAAGGTGCTGGCCCAGCGGATTGTTCCGGAACTTGAATCCCCGTCGGAGCCGACGCTTGGCCACGATACTTCCACCAACAACCTCATCCGCCGCTGCCGGAAGCTCAAGCGGGCATCGTGACCCCTCCCTGCTGGGTCCCGCAAGTGCTGCCCTTACCCTCTGTCAGGTGTCGATTCCCCTTCTCATCCCGCTTCTTGACCGGAACTTTCAACCACTTGCGGTACAGCTTCCTCTGAAGCGTCCGGATCCTGAACGCCAGCCGCAGAGACCTTCCGCGCGGGTCGCAGATCATCTTAAGAGGTCAGATTGAAACTTTGAGGTCGTCCTTCGTAGGGCTCCTGGGCGGTCTGGCCTTCGCGATTGTGTTGGTCTATTTGTTGATCGTCGTGAACTTTCAGTCCTGGCTCGATCCCTTCATTATTATCACCGCGTTGCCTGGAGCGCTGGCAGGCACTGTCTGGATTTTGTTCCTGACGCGAACCACGCTTAGCGTGCCGGCGCTGAGCGGCTCCATCATGTGCATGGGTGTGGCCACCGCCAACAGCATTCTGGTGGTGAGTTTCTCGAGGGAACGCCTAACCGAGCATGGCGATGTGGCGCGAGCTGCCCAGGAAGCGGGCTTTACGCGATTCCGGCCCGTCATCATGACCGCTCTGGCGATGATCACCGGCATGGTGCCGATGGCGCTGGGCTTGGGGGAAGGCGGCGAGCAGAACGCTCCCCTGGGCCGGGCGGTAATTGGCGGCCTGCTTTTCGCTACTGTGGCGACGCTGTTTTTCGTCCCCACAGTTTTCCGCGTGATTCACGGTTTCTTGCACCGGCATGCCGCCCCGAGCGATCCGCACCTTGAAAGCGGCCATACGAGTTTCGAATCCGGAGGCAGCAATGAGCAGTGACGAGAGACAAGTCCGCCAGACTCTGGTGAAAGGTAGGGGCGAGCGTCCGTCAGCCGACGGACCTCCCCCAAGGGTCAAATCCGCCAAGTGGCGGATTCGGCCCTACAGCCCAGGAAGGGCAGAGCGGCCAAGCATCACCTGCCCCGCGTTCGAGCAAACCGCACCACGCGATTATCGCGGCCCTCTGTTTCATATCGCTGCGATCAACAAGCTACGCGTTTATGTGAGCGTTCCGCAGATCCACTCGCGCTCCGCCCTGCCGGGCGTCAAGGCGACTCTTACCCTGGCAGAGTTTCCTGGCCGCCTTTTCCGGGGAAAGCTCGGCGGCAGCCAGCTTGGCAGGCCCAATGCTAGCAAAGGGGAGGCACGGGCAACCACCCCGGCAATCTGTTATCGGTGAGCGTATAATCTGGGGCCGGAGGTGCCGCTATGAATCGTCGTCAAGTCATAACCGGCCTATTGAGCACCGTGACGATGGGAAAGACGGTGATGGAGGCCATGACAATAGGAACCGGCGACCAGCCTGTGCAGGTCACGAAACCGCGGGCGACTTCGGGTGATTCGGTGGAGCCGAACTGGCCCGAGCGCCTTATCTTGACAGTCGGCCCGGAAAAGGCTGACCTTGTCGGCACAAACGAAAAAGCAATTCACGCGGCCGTCGATTGGGTGGCGCGATTCGGGGGCGGAACGGTAAAGATCCTGCCGGGGGTCTACCGGTTCCGCAACGCCGTTTACCTGCAAAACCACGTGCGAATTCTCGGCAGCGGGCTTGACTCCGTGATCGTCAAGGAACCCTCGGCGGCTGCCACGCTTGCCGATGATTCCGACTGGTTTGACCAGGAGATTACTTTCGCAGACGCCCGCGGGTTTCAGATTGGTGACGGGATTTGCATTCGTGTAAAGGACCCGGACAAGGGTGAACTCAAGGTGATCAAACGCACGCTGGTCGCCCGCGACGGCAACCGGTTCAAGCTCGACCGAGCATTGCGGGAGGACGTGTTCTTGCAAGGCGAGCCAAAAGTGGAAACCCTGTTTCCGCTGTTCAGCGGCGAGAACATTGCGGACGTCACCATTGAGAATATTGCGCTGGACGGCAACAAAGCCAGCAATCAAAACCTGGATGGAAATTACGCTGGCTGTATCTGGATGCAGGACTGCAACCGGATCACCATGCGCAAGGTCACGGCGCGCAACTATAACGGTGATGGCATCAGTTGGCAGATCTGCCATGATGTGCTCGTGGAAGACTGCTACAGCCACGACCACACCGGCCTCGGTCTCCATCCCGGCTCCGGCTCCCAGCGTACGATCATCCGCAGGAACCGGATGGTTGACAACGAGCAAGGTCTCTTTTTCTGTTGGGGTGTGAGATGGGGCTTGGCCGAGAGCAACTATATCGAAGGCAGCCGGCTCTACGGCATTTCGATCGGGCACCACGATACGGACAATGTTGTCCGCGACAACGAAATCCGGACGAGCGGAGAGGTCGCGATACTATTCCGAAAAGAGGATGGGCCGTCGTTCCAAGGCAACCGGAACTGCCTTGAGAAGAACCGGATTCTCGGGCTCACCCAGGAGCACGGCATCGGGGTTGATATTCAGGGACAAACGAAGTCCATTACAATCCGGGAGAACGAGATCCGCGAAACACAGGCGGCGGGCACGCGTGTGGGGATTCGCATCGGACCGGAGGCGGACGAGATTACGCTGGCCGACAACCGGATCGAAGGTTTTTCGCAAGCCGTGCTCGACCTGCGCAGGAAGCCGTAGTGCGAGCTTGGTCGCGCGGCAGGCTGCGCGACGTGGGATTCCCGGCGCGGCCCCTGCCAGCGCACATTCGCACATCTGATTTTTCGGGGGTTCGATGAAGATCAATAAAGTCGAGACTATCCGTTGCGGGATGCAGCCCAACATTCTCTGGGTCCGCATTCACACTGACGACGGCTTGATCGGCCTGGGCGAGACTTATTACCTGCCGGGGGCTGTGGAAGCTGTAGTGCACGATCTGGTGGCGGATTTCCTCCTGGGCTCGAGCCCCCTGGATGTGGAACGCCTCTGGGATGCCGTCTTTAGCTGGGCGAGTTTCTTCGGCTATGCAGGTGCGGAGATGCGTGCTCTCTCCGCGGTTGACATCGCGCTTTGGGATATCCGGGGTCAGCACCTGAGGCAGCCAATTTACAATCTGCTGGGAGGCATGTGCCGGGATCGCCTGCGCGTGTACAACACCTGCGTGAACGGAGGACCTTACACGGATTACACGGACTTTCTCGAGCGGCCGGCGGAACTGGCGCAGAGTCTTTACGATCGAGGAATTAAGGCCATGAAGATCTGGCCGTGGGATCAGTTCGCTCCACGACTTCAGGCCGGCGGTCCGGCACGGCCGACACCCTGGTCAGAATTGGGGCCATCGGGAACCTATCTTTCCGCAGAGGACGTGGAATCTGGCCTGCAGTGCGTCAAGAAGATTCGCGAAGCCCTCGGGAACAAGATGGAGATCATGGTGGAAGGGCACTCGCGGTGGGACCTGAACTGCGCCTTGCGAATCGCCCGGGCGCTCGAACCCTACGACGTGCTCTGGATGGAAGACATGATCAAGCCCGACAGCGCGGATGACTTGGCGCGCCTGGCGGCGGAAAGCCGCGTGCCGCATTGCGTCAGTGAGCGGCTGTTCACGCGTTATGCCTATCGCGAGATATTGGAGGCTCATGCCTCGCGGATCGTCATGCCCGACCTGATTTGGACGGGCGGCATCACCGAAGGGCGCAAGATAGCGGTCTTGGCGGATACGTTTCATCTGCCCATTGCGCCCCACGATTGCAGCGGGCTGGTTACGATCTTCGCCAATCTCCATGTCTGCGCGTCAGCCATGAACGCTATGATCCTTGAAACTGTGCGGGGGTTTTACGAAGGGTGGTACCCGGAAGCTTACACAGAGAACGTTGCGATCCGCGGAGGGTTCGCTCAGGTTCCCACCAGGCCGGGCCTGGGCACGACCTTGCGGCAGGAATTCCTGAGCCGAAGTGATGTAAGCACGCGTGTATCGGAATAAAAGGGGCAACCACTGTGGCTGCCCTAGGCCGCCAGAAGGACCTCCCCGCCGAGCCGCGGAGCCGCGGAGAAAAGGCCTTCAATTCTCTGCGCCAGCCGTGTCACAACGGTGCTCGCTACTAGACGTGAAGAGAACACCATGCCAGATCGGCGAGAATTTCTAAGAATGGGGATGTCAGCGTTTCTGTGCAATGGCGGCGCAAAGTCGCCGCCGCAGCCACTTCCTGTTCTGGGTGATGCGCAGGTTCCAATTGTAATCGGCCCGCGAGCATCGCCAGTGGAAAGGTTGGCGGCCAGGGAATTATCCGAGCATCTCCAATTTCTCTATCCCACGAATCGCTTTCCCGTTGTCAACACCCCCGCAGACTTCCCGACCCGGATCTTATTAGGCACTTTGCAGTCACTACCTGAAATAGGCGAGCACCTCTCGAAAGATCTGGTTGCCCGCCCCGGAAGTTATGCCATTTCCGCCCACGAAGCCGGCACGTATCGTGAAGGGATCGTGGCAGGATCCGATGAGCGGGCGACGCTCAGTGCGGTTTACGCGTTGCTCGAGACGCTGGGCTACGGGTTTTATCTTTCCTACAATGCCAGCCCGCAACCTTCCCGCGATCCGATACGATTCGAGGATTGGCGCCTGAGCGACTACCCCATCGTGACTGAGAGAGTAGCTTTCACGTGGCACAATTTCCTGAGCAGTTGTTCAACGTGGGACTTGGCGGACTGGGAGAGTTGGATCGAACAGGTGTCGCGAATGAGGTTTTCCGCGATCATGGTACACGCCTATGGCAACAATCCCATGTTTACTTTCGCGCACAACGGAGAAACCAAACCGGTCGGCTACCTGGCCACTTCCGCTCGGGGACGCGACTGGGGAACCGAGCACGTCAATGATGTGCGCAGAATCGTAGGGGGAGACAAGATCTTCACCGAGCCGGTTTTTGGCGCGAAAGCCGCATTGGCGCCCGAGGAGCAGCGCGTTCCGGCCACTGTTTCCATGATGCAACAGGTTTTTGCGCGGGCGGCGGAGCGCGGCCTCAAGGTCATCTTCGCCCTCGATGTGGATACGGAATCCAGCAACCCCCAGAACGTCATCGCCACCCTACCGGAGGATGCTGTATTTGAGAATAGCGGATTCCGCCTGGCCAACCCGGATGCTGCGGCGGGATACGAATATTACAGGAGCCAGATCAAAGCGTTGCTGAGCACGTACCCGGAAATCAGCCGCCTTGCCATCTGGATACGCGCCGGAAGAAACACGCCTTGGTGCAGCCTCAAGGCCCAGAACTTCCCGCCAGCATGGCGCGCGGAGTTTCAGGAGGTATTAAGCCGTAAAGAGCCGGGCCTCGAAGCCGATCCCGAGGCTCCTAGCATGCATGCGGTCAATAAAATCCGGGGCGCGTTTCGAAAAGCGCTGGACGAGATCGGGAGGCACGACGTTGAGCTCGCGCTGGGCAGTTGGAATTATGCCTGGATCCGAGCAGCTCATGCCTTCTTTCCCTCCGAGGACATGTTCGTCCCGCTCGACTATTACATAGGCATAGGCACCGACGAGGTGCAGCGCGCCATTCAATCTGCGAGCAAGAACCGCAAGGTGGTTCCCATCGTGTGGGCTCAGCACGACGATCGCACCTTCGTGGGGCGGCCCTATACTCCCTTCTCGAGCTTTACTTCCCTGCTCTCGGAGAGCGGAAGCGCCGGCTACGGAATTATTCACTGGACCACACGGCCGCTGGACTTGTACTTCAAAAGCCTGGCCCAGCAGGTATGGAACAACTCCCGGGACGAGCCCCTGGAAGTCACTTGCGGCGAGATGGCTGAACGCACTTTCGGGAAGGCCGCCCGCGAGCCGGCAACGCACTATCTGATTCGCTGGATCACCGATGCGCCGATGTTCGGGCGCGAGACAACCGACCGCTTTATCGATCGTCCGCTCGAAGAACCGGAACGCGTGATTACAGAGTGCCGGGGACGAATCGAAATGCTGAATAGAATTCCCGCCACATCGCTATCTCCAGCAGCTTTCGAGCTGCTGAATTATTACAGAGACTTGGAGAGATTCATCGTTGCTTTCTATGAGAGCCACTCGGCGTGGGAACGATGCGTGGATCTCCTGAGCCGGCAGGACGTGGAGGGTTCTCGTAAGGCGCTGGCGTCTTGTGATCCGAAGTCAGTGCTGGAGCAGTACGCGCGGGCGGCATGCCGAGGGAAGCCGACCCGGGGAGAGATGGGCGTACTCGTCGCCATGAACTTAAAATGGCTGCCCTACGTGGTTTCGCAAAGGCAGGCTTTGAGCATGGAAACGATTCGCTACCATTTCGAGCCGACTGAGCATGAAGCCCTGGCGCAAGGGCCGGGCAACTACACGTTCTATGTCGATGCGGACGGCGAGCTATGGAAGGCTGAAGGTGAGAAGGAAACCCAGCGTCCGACCTTCAGTCTGTCTTTGCCGCCCTTAGCCGAAAATGAGAGTATGAGGGAGGTCTGCCAGTCGGGGCTTAAAAGCAGCAGGACTATCGCTGTGCGTTTGACGACTATTGCGGACCAACCGCTCCTTCCAGGCGTTTACAACTTGCGACTGCTGTTGTTGTGCCCGTCCAACGAGGTAGAAGGGAATAGTATTCTAGACATGAGTCTTTCGGACGCCGATGGGGTAACCCATGCCGCCCAGCGCATTGACGTAGTCCGGCAAGCAGGAGGGAGGAACCGGGTGTTCCAGATCAGCTTGCCCGTGAATATTCATGGTGGGTCCCTCTCGGTTCGATTAGAGCCCATTAAAGGCTCGATTTATCTTTGCGGCGTAGAACTCGCACCGCAGAGCCTCAGGAGCCCTGAAGATTGAAAACAAGAGGCCCTTTCTCTGCGTCACAGCAACTCTGCGGTGAACATTCTGATTCTTTCACAACTCTAGAGGCTTTCTGCACCGCGGGCGGTAAATCCGCAGGTCATCGTCTGCGGAAGCGGGCGGACATCTTGACATCAACAAAGGGAATGCTCTGCAAACTGATTGACACGCCACCCGCTCCTCATCTAGAATGCGGGAACGTTAACGAAAGAAACGTTGAAGGCAGCCCGATTCTTTGCTTGAGCCGCCAGTTGAATTGGGAGCTGACAAATCGTGAAAAGCAGACAACGAAAAAGGCGAGCACTAGTGCAGGAAGGGAAGGTAGGAATCCCGCAAATAGCTGAGCTCGCCGGTGTATCCATCGGGACGGTTGACCGCGCCCTTCATGCCCGCAGAGGGGTCAGCGAAACAACTCGTCAAAGGGTCTTGCAGATCGCCAAGCGTGTGGGATATACGCCGAACCTCGCCGCCCGCATGCTCTCCATCGGGCGCGCTAACGTGAAGATCGGCGTGTGCATTCCGCGCGAGCCACGATTCTTTTACGGGCAGTTGAGCGATGGAATCCTGGAAGAGGGTCGTCGTTTCGAGTCGCAGGGAGTGGAGATTGTGTACCGACCCGTGGATCGACTGGGCGTGGGAGAATGTGAGCGCATGAAAGAGATGCTCGAGACGGATGTCAACGCGCTCATCATCACCCCGGGCGATCCTCACTGCCTGCATCCGCTGATCGACGAGGCCGAGAGAAGGAACATCCGGGTGGTCTGTGTGGTCACGGATGCGCCGGAAACCTCGCGCTCCTCACTGGTCTGCGTGGATCCGGATTTGGCAGGAAGGCTGGCGGCGGAGTTGACTGCGCGCTTTGTCACTCCTAAAGCGAAGGTCGCGGTGGTCACCGGGTATTTGCATACGGAACAACACCGCAAAACCACCGAAGGTTTCTGTAGCGCGTTTCGTGAATACTGCGACGGCGGTGAGGTCATTGAAGTGATCGAAGGTCATGAAGACGACGACGAGACCTTCCAAAAATGCCTCGACTTGGTGGGAATGTGTCCCGACATCGCAAGTATTTACGTGAATATCGGGATCGGCCTGCCTGTTTGCTATGCACTCCGGGCGCGGGGCCTGGCGGGTAAGGTGCGCCTGATCACCACGGACCTATTCGAGGAAATCGTGCCCTTCTTCGAAAAACAGACGATCCACGCGTCGATTTACCAACGCCCGTACGTGCAGGGGCAAACCGCAGTCCGGTTGCTTATTGAGCACGCACTGCACGGTCGCCCCGTTCCGACCCATCACCATTTGAATCCCGCCATTGTGATGCGGTCCAACCTTTATCTTTTCCGTGAAACCCGACATTTGAAGCCTCGAGCTCCCCAAAACGCTGCCGCGAGTGAAGAAGCGACTTCCGGCCAAGGCGGTACGGGCTCAGGGGCCGGCGCCGCCATCTTGGCGAGTAACCCGGCTTGAGGTAGTAACGAGCTCGCACTGCCCCGCGGGGAGATCGACGCGCCACTGTTTGGCGAGAATAACTGGCCGCCAGAATCACAAGATCACGGCCAAAACTCAATCAATCGCTGCCGGAAGACTTGCGTAAAAAACTTCTTGACAAAGGGAGAAGCGGGTGGTAAAAAGCGCGCGTTGCGTTAACGATAACGAACTTGTAAGACTTTCTGTCGGGTCGAGCCTGGAAGTGGAAACAATCAAGCTCCTGCATTAACCCATGCGCCGTTGAGAGAGCGCGCCCATGGAAGCTTCCGGTAAGCGTCGGGTCTTGGGTCAATTTTGCAAAGGAGGTAAGCTTATGAGCGGTCTTAGATCGTTGTTCTTGGCCGTCGCGGCCAGCTTGCTTGTGCTTTTGTGCACTCCGGTCGTAGGTCGAGGACAAGTCGTTGGGGCAATCACGGGAATCGTCATGGATACTTCAGGCGCCGTTATCCCTAACGCCAAGGTGACGATTACGAACACGGGCACAGGCGTAGTGGCCCGGACTTTGGACACCAATACCAGCGGAATTTACACGGCAGATGGGTTGCCAGTTGGAAGCTATATGGTAGCCGTGGAGGCGGCAGGTTTCCAGAGAGCGGTGCAATCGAATATTACCCTCAACGTTGCTGATCGTCTGGGCATCAACTTTTCTCTGAAAATCGGCGCGGTGACACAGACCATCGAGGTTACCGGCGCCCCCCCTCTGGTTTCAACTCAAACCGGCGAGCAGAGCGCATCGGTGAGCACGGCACAGATTCAGGATCTACCAATACTGGGCCGGAACATCAATCAAATGCAACAGGTAATACCCGGGACGTCCCGGACGGCAGGAGCGGAGATCGGTCAAGGCGCCTACGCTGCCAAAGGCTTTGCCGTTAACGGTTTCAATCAAGACTATTCAGCCGAGCTGCTAGACGGAGTCTTCAACTCGGACATGGGGAGCAACACGAACGCTGAGGTTAGCCCGGGTCCGGATACACTGGCAGAATTCAAGGTGCTGACGAGCAACTACAGCGCCAAGTACGGGCAAAGTTCCGGGGCTATCTTGCTCTCCGTCACGAGGTCTGGCACCAAGGATTTCCACGGCGCTGCCTACGAGTACGGCCGGAATGACAAGCTCGATGCCGCCGATTACTTCCTGAACGCCACCAACGGAACGAAGTCGGCGCTACGGTACAATGATTTTGGTTACGACATCGGGGGACCATTCTACATTCCCGGTGTTTACAACAAGGACAAGACCAAGACCTTCTTCTTCTGGTCCAATGAGTGGCGGAGAGACATCTACGCCTCCAACGTCCTCGCTGCTACGCCGACTCAGGCCATGCGGAACGGGAACTTCACTGGCTACACGATTACCAATCCCACCACCGCGAGCGGCGCCCCCATGACGGATTCCGAAGGGAACCCCTGTGTGAGCGGGAGCCAGATCAATCCCAATTGCATGGACAAGAACGTAGGGCTCCTGTTTGCGCAGGATTTTCCAATGCCCAATACGTCCGGGTTCAATAACTATTACGACGCAGCCAAAGCGAATCAAATCTGGTCGGAAGAACTTATCCGGGTTGACCAGAATATCAGTGAAAAGCTTCGAACCTTTGTTCGGTACATTCACGATGGTTGGTCGGAGACCGACCCCACCGTTTTGTGGTCCGGTGATTCCTTCCCTACCATCCACTCCGTTTATATCTATCCCTCCCGGAGCCTGATCGCAAAGCTGACTGCGGTGATTACCCCCAGGGTGTTAAATGAATTCTCCTATCAATACGAATCGTCGTACGGGTCTCCGCATCCGCCTTCGGTGAATATTCTGGGTCCGGATACTAAGCCTTCGGGGTATGACGTCCAGCAGGTTTACAACACTTCCAACACCATCATCCCCGACATGAGCTTTTCGGGAGGCTGGGGCGGCACTTCCAGTCTCTGGGGAGCCTGGTGGGCGCACCACAACATTAGTGAGTGGGTCGATGACCTCAGCATCCAGACCGGCCGGCACAGCCTGTCGATGGGCGGCCTCTACGAGTGGTCACAAACCCCAGTTCAGTCCCAAAGTAGCCCCTCCCTTCAGGGGAGCTACAGCTTCGACGGGCACAACACTGGAAACCCCATTGCTGACGCCGTTCTTGGGCTGCCTGCTTCGTACGGAGAACTGGAAGGATATCGCCAGCCCATGTATGACTACCACCAGTTCGAAGGCTATTTCCAGGACGACTTCAAGGCTAGCAAACGCCTCACTCTGAACCTGGGAGTGCGCTATTTCTACATTCCGCACGTTTACTCGGACACCCTCACGGCCTTCTTCCCGAGCGCCTATGACCCTGCCCAAGCTCCGACCGTGACCCCGGGCGGGATCATCGTTCCAGACACCGGGAATCTGCTCAATGGAATCGTATATCCCAGAAAAGGCGGCATTCCGCGTGGGTTCACGCAGAGCCACAAAGACACGATCGCGCCTCGCTTTGGGTTCGCTTTCGACCCCAAGGGTGACGGGAAAACGGCCATCCGGGGCGGTTACGGCGCCGGTTATTACCGGATCGCAGGAAATGACGTTTACACCATGGTGGGCAACCCTCCGTACTCTAAAATTGCCAACTTCCTCAATCCGCCATTTGACAATCCTGCGGCCGGCGCGGCGGCTCCACTCACGCCTCTCTCTTTGAACACCGTTGATCAAATCTACGATGTTCCCAAGTCGCAAACCTGGAGCTTGGGCGTCCAGCGCCAGCTCACGAGCGACTTGATGGTCAACGTGGCGTACGTGGGCAGCAGTGGAGACCATCTTGATTACGACCTGAACATCAACCAACCGGCTGCGGCTATGGGCTACGACTTCGATCCGCGGATCGCTTGCACACAGAACACGCCCTATCCTTGCACGTCACGCATCTCGGGCGCATATGTGAGCCCTTATCTGGGCTGGTCCGGCATCACCAGCGCTGCTCCCATCGGCAATTCCGTTTATCACTCGCTGCAAGTCACCGTGGAGAAGCGGGTGTCCCACGGCCTCAGCTTTGGCGCGGCCTATACCTGGTCCAAAGCGATCGCGCTGTCGGGCGGTGGCGGACTCGGTGCACAGCCTCAGAACGCCTATGATGTCGCCGCTGATAGAGGGTTGGCATCGTTCGATCGGCCGCAGGTTCTGGTGCTCAATTACATCTACGAAATACCGGCCTTCCATAATTCGAAGGGGCTCACCCGCGCGCTCCTGGGCGGATGGCAGACCAGCGGCGTCCTGACATTCCAGTCCGGTTTTGCCCTCACCGCAGGTTACACGTCAGCGACCCAAGGGCTGGCAACCCGTCCGGATGCCGTAGCCGGAACTTCGACTAAGGGGCCAAAGACCGTCAACGAGTGGTTCAATACTGCGGCCTTCACCGCCCCTCCTTTCGGGTACTATGGCAATGCCGGCGTGGGAACCATCCGAGGACCTGGCATGAACAATTGGGACATGTCCGGGTTCAAGAGCTTCCGGATCGCCGAGAGTGTCAAGCTGGCGTTCCGGGCCGACTTCTTCAACGCCTGGAATCACACGAATTTCACCTCGGTGAATACGACATACGGTGGCGGAGCGTTCGGGCAAATCACCAACGATTACCAACCGCGCGTCGTGCAACTGTCACTTAAGCTGGAGTTCTAGGTGGCCTTTGTTCGGCTGTTGATTGCTCTTCTTCTGCTTTTGCCTTCGCTGGAAGCCTTGGAAGCGAGTCTGGGCCAGACTCGCCAAGAGGCTTCCGGCCTTTTCCAAGAAGCACGAAAATACGAGCAACAAGGCGATCTGCGCAGGGCGGAGGAGCTCTATCTCGAGTATCTCCATTCGGCGCCGGGATCGGCGGTGGCGCACGCCAACCTCGGCGCCGTTTACGCGCATGAGGAGAAATTCGACAAGGCCATTGCAGAGTATAAGAAAGCGCTGCTGATCGATCCTTCTCTTCAACCTGTTTATACAAACCTCGGCATCGCCTGTTTCAAGTCGGGGCGTTTTGCGGAGGCGGTGAAACCGCTGGAAAAGGCGCATTCGCTGGACCCTCAAAGCGAACAAGTGCGCCAGCTCTTGGGCATTACGTACTCGCAACTGGACCGCTACGACGCTGCGATTAAGATGTTGACTCCCTTGGCCAAGGGGAGGGATCCGAGCGTGTTATTTGCCCTAGGGGCGTGTTACGAGAAGCTGGGAAAACTGGATCAGGCACAAGAGATCTTCAAAACTCTTTTGGCTGCCGAACCCAATTCTCCGCGTGCCCATTTTGTACTCGGCGAAGTTTACTTCGGTCTTAACCAGTTCCCGCAAGGCGCAGAGGAATTCGGGCGCGTTTTTGCTCTCGACCCTCAATGGCCGCAGATTCACCTTTTGCTCGGGGCGGCCAACGCGAAGTTGGGACACTTTGAAGAAGCCGAGAAGGATCTGCGCTTCGAGCTTCGCGAGCACCCCGAGAGCTTTGCGGCGAATTTTACGCTCGGCGCTCTGCTCAGCAAGCAAGGTAAGTACGACGAGGCAGTCCAACTCCTGGAGCGGGCCAAGAGGTCGAACCCGCGACAGGCTGATACGCTCTCCGAATTGGCCCGCGCCTACTGGAAGAAGGGGCTGGCGAACGAAGCAGCAAAAAATGCACGAGCGGCAGTCCAGGCGGACCCGAAGAACCGCCCCGCCCATTTCCTGCTCGCGCAGATTGCTCAGAAGAACGGAGACCAAGCAACAGCCCGCCGGGAGTTTGCCATCGCCGCATCCCTGAGTGAAGCGGAGTCGGGGCACGACATTCTTCGCTTCGCGGAGGAAAACCAGAATCCGCCAAAGTAGGATTCATCTTTCAGGAGGCGTTATGAACAAGCGCAAGACCCTGCCACGACGGCAGTTTTTCAAGAAATCAGCCGCGATCCTTGGCACAAGCTCCTTGCTCGCTGAAACCGGACTCTCGTGGGCAGGGGATGGGGAATCGAATGCCGCCCCGCAGAGCATGCCGTCACCTTCTGGCCAGGGCAGATTGATAGTCTCGCTCGATGGCAGTTGGCAGATCGCGGATAGCGTGGCGGCGGACGATGTTCCAGAAACCTTTGAGCACTCCGGGCCTGTGCCGGGGATGGCCAACCTCGCTGCTCCCGCTTTCCCCGATGTGGACGCCTATCTCAGTGCGGAAAGCATATTGGATCGCCGCGATTTCAAAATGCAGCCGGAAGTCGAAATTGCCAAACTCATCCCCGGCCCCAAGCAGAAGCGAAACTACTTCTGGTACCAGAAGACGTTCAAAGTCCCAGCCAAAAAGGAAGTAGCGATTCTGAAGATCAATAAGGCCCAATTTGGCACGGCAGTTTGGCTGAATCGGAAAAAGATCGGGGACCATTTTAGCTGCTTCACGGCCGGGTATTTCGACATGACGAAGGCCATGAACTGGGAAGGAGAGAATCGGCTACTGGTCCGGATCGGCGCGCATCCGGATGTTGTCCCGCCAGGGGTGCCCACGGGAATAGATTTCGAGAAGAACCGATGGACTCCCGGAATCTATGATCGTGTGTCGTTGTCCCTCTCAGACAATCCAGTGATCGAAACCCTCCAGGTGGCGCCGCGGATCAACCCCCGCGAGATTGTGGTGCAAACGAAGATCAAGAATCATGGCGGCCCACGTTCTTTCACCCTTCAGCATCATGTGGAGGAATGGAAAAGCCAGCGCCGCGTCGCTGAGTCCAAAGCGCAATCTCTCACTCTTGGCGCGGGTGAGGAAAAGACGGTCACGGAAACCATTCCACTTCCTGACGCCAAGCTCTGGAGTCCTGAGAACCCCTTCCTGTATAGGTTGACGGCGAGCACGGGCGGCGACTCGTTCTCAACCCGCTTTGGGGTGCGCGAGTTTCGTTTCGAGACTGCCACGAAGCGCGCCTTTTTAAACGGCAAGGTTTACTTTATGCGAGGTTCGAACGTCACTCTACACCGTTTTTTTGACGACCCGCAATGCCAAGCCTTGCCGTGGGACGAAGCCTGGCTGCGAAAGCTTCTCATCGACATCCCGAAGCACATGAACTGGAACAGCTTCCGTTATTGTATCGGGCCAGTGCCGGACCAATGGCTGGACCTCGCCGACGAGGCCGGCCTGCTTATTCAGAACGAGTATTTCATCTGGACTTTGGGTCAAGGGCAAGAGAAGCACTGGAGCAAAGACGAGTTGATTCAGGAGTACAAAGAATGGATGCGCGATAACTGGAACCATCCGAGCGTGGCTATTTGGGACGCGACCAACGAGACCGTTGCTGATGTTTTCGGCGACGAGATCATTCCGGCAGTCCGGTCGCTGGACCTCTCTAATCGGCCTTGGGAGAATAGTTGGAATGTCCCCTCAGGTCCCAACGACCCCGCGGAATGCCATCCTTATCTGTTCATCTGCTGGCCGGGCCGGCCGCCAAAATTCCAAATGACTGACCTGGAAAAAATGAGCGGGGCTGAAACGCCTTCTGACTCCGGAGTCTTGACCACCGCCCACGCTCGCATCCTCAATGAATACGGCTGGCTCTGGCTCCTACGCGACGGTACTCCCACCAATGTCTCGGTAGAAGTCTACAACCAGATACTCGGACCCAATGCGACGGGGGAGCAGCGGCTCGAGCTTAACGCTTATTTGCTGGGCGGGTTGACCGAGTTCTGGAGGGCACACCGGAATTTCGCGGGCGTCCTGCACTTCGTCTATCTCTCCTCCAACTATCCTGGCGTGTACACTGCGGACCACTTCAAAGATGTTCAAAACCTGATTCTCGACCCGCATTTTGAAGACTACGTGCGGCAGGCTTTCAAGCCGCTGGGCGTGTACATTAATTTCTGGCAGCCCACGCTCGAGGCGGGAGCGAAGCGGCGGTTATCCGTAATGATGATCAACGATGAATATACAGAGACGAACGGTAATCTCGCCCTTTCACTGGAAGAAGCGGGTGGGAAGGAGGCGCTGCGCCGAGAGTTGGCATTTGCTATTCCTCCTTTGGGCCAACAGACCTACAAGTTTGATCTGGTGATCCCCGATGCTCCCGGCGATTATTTGCTCAAGGCGGCAGCTTACCGGAGGGGAAAGGAGGAGCGAGAACCGACCCTCAGCCGCCGCAAGGTGTCGATAGTGAACAAGTCCAGTTGAAAGGGATGAGAGGTTGCTTGGAGACTCGGAACGCGCCCTGTCCTCCGTTAACAGCCTTCCCCTTGGGGAGGGGCCCGGGGAGCACAAAGGATAAGGAGGACGTGGTTTTGGCTGGAGACACTGCCGCCTGATGTAAAGCGCCGGGTGGAGCGCGTCGGTGGGGAAGGGAAGGACCTCCTCACACGTCCGGCGACGGCTGGTACGAGCGCCGTCGCCGGACGTGTTATCCACGGGAGAGGGCCGCTTTTCCTAAACGACTGTGCATTGTAGCGGCCTGCGACAAATCATGACACCTAAAAAACTACTAGAACGCCGTAAATTTCTACGCGACTCGGCAGCATCGCTGGGGACGACTTTGTTCATGGGCGACGGGGCTAGGCTGTGGGCACATGATCCGCATGCAGGGTCGGATGGCACAGCGGGCAGGCTCACGGTTCCTCTCGATGGGGAATGGGAGATAGAGGACAGTGTCTCGCCAGCTCAGATCCCTCAGGCCTTTCATCACACGGTTCCAGTACCCGGCTTGGCACACCTCGCCAACCCGGTTTTTCCTGACGTCGACATGTTTCAGAGCCGCGAATACCTTGCGAACATGATGAGTCTGGGCGAGGTCCCCCAGTCGACGTGGGACAAATTAGGTGAAGAGGGCGTGGGCATCTCAGGGCAGGAACGAAACTTTTTCTGGTACCGGAAGATCTTTCGTGTCCCGGCCAGGAGAGAAATCGCTCTCCTAAAAGTGAACAAGGCGCAGTTCGGTACTCAGGTCTGGCTGAACGGCAAAAAGATCGGCGAACACTTGGGCTGCTTTAGCGCGGGGTATTTCAATCTAACGGAGAGCCTGGATTGGGAGGGCGAGAATACTCTTCTGGTGCGAGTCGGAGCGCACCCTGCAGTGCTGCCCAAAGGCGCGCCGGCAGGGACCGACTTCGAGAAAACCAAATGGACTCCCGGGATTTACGACTCGGTTTCGTTGCTGTTGAGTGATAATCCTGCCATCGAGACGATCCAGATCGCACCCCGCATCAGCACCTCTGAAATCGAAGTGCAAACACTGGTCCGCAATTACCGCAACACCGCGCGCCGCTTCGTCCTGACGCACCAAGTTAAAACCTGGCGAGATCAGCGAGTGGCCGCTCAGGCTGCCCCGCAGCAGTTGGAACTCAAGCCTGGCGAGCAAAGAACATGCAACGTCCGGATTCGAATTCCCAACGTCACGTTGTGGACTCCCGAGAACCCGTTTCTGTACTCCCTTGAAACCAGCACGGGAGGCGACAGCATCGCGACCCGTTTTGGCATGCGCGAATTTCGTTTCGATACCGCCACCAAGCGCGCCTACCTGAACGGAAAGGTCTACTTCCTGCGCGGGTCGAACATCACCCTGCACCGCTTTTTTGAAGATCCTAAGTCAGGTTCCTTGCCTTGGAATGAGAAGTGGGTTCGAAAGCTCCTGATCGAAATCCCCAAGCAGATGCATTGGAATTCCTTCCGTTTCTGCATTGGGCCCGTGCCCGATCAGTGGCTGGACATCGCGGACGAGGCAGGCTTGCTGATCCAGAATGAGTTCTTTGTGTGGACCGGCGCATCCTCCTGGTACAACCATCACAGAGGCCGGCAGTGGGATGCCAAGGAGATGATCAGGCAGTACAGGGAGTGGATGAGGGACAACTGGAATCATCCGAGCGTTGCCATCTGGGACGCCAACAATGAAACCGAGGATGACGTTTTTGCGGACAAGATCATCCCGGCCGTGAGATCGCTGGATCTTTCCAATCGGCCGTGGGAAAATAGCTATAACGGTCCGCAGGGCGCCAACGACCCCGTGGAGGACCATCCCTACGAGTTCTCCTACTTGATGTGGGGTTCCGGCCCGCAATTTAAACCCTCCGATATCGAACACATGAACGGCATTACGGAAAACACGGCGCGCCCGCCTCAAGCGCACGCGATGATCCTCAATGAGTACGGGCTGCCGTGGCTTGACCGGGGGGGCACGCCCACCCGCGTCTCGACCAGGGTCTACGAGTTCCTGCTGGGACCAGCCTCCACTGCCGAAGAGAGGCTTGCCCTCAACGCCTACTTGCTGGCCGGCCTGACCGAGTTCTGGCGCGCCTATCGGAACTACGCCGGTGTGCTGCATTTCGTTTACCTCACGTGCTGCTTCCCTAAAGCCATTACCGGCGATCATTTCCGCGACGTGGAAGCGCTTGAACTCGAGCCCAACTTCAAAGACTACGTGGGCGAGGCGTTCAAGCCACTGGGCGTTTACCTCAATTTCTTCCAGCCCACACTCGAGGCCGGCTCCAAGCAGCGCTTCTTCGTCATGATGATCAACGACGAGCACACGGAGGCGAAGGGGAGCCTCACGCTGTCCCTGCAAGGAGAGGACGGAAAGGAAATACTGCATCGCGCGCTGCCTTTTGCCATTCCTCCATTGGGCCAGCAGACCTACAGGTTCGATATTGTGGTGCCGGACCCTCAAGGAAAGTGCCTGCTTCGCGCCGCAGCTTGCCGAGCAGGGGAAGAGCACGAAGGTCCGACCGTGAGTCGTCGAAAGGTATCGATTGTCAGCCGGTCGTAGAGGCCACTCTACGCCGCCATGTACGGTTCGCCATGATCGAGGATCAGGCAACGTGAAATCACCGCTACTTCACACAGAAGGGAAAGTTCCATGAATCGCTCACGCTTACTGATTGCGTTTATTGTTTTCTCAACGGCCGCCCTTTGGGGCCAGGATTCATTTCACGCAGGGAAGATGTCACTGGATGGAATTTGGAAGTATCAACCCATCGCCAGGACTACCCTCAAGACCGACGGCACAATCACCGAAGACAAGTCGAACTTCCCCGCGGCGGGGACCATGCCGGTGCCTTCGAACTGGCACCTTCATGGGCTGCCCAATTTCAATGGCCGGGTGAAGTTCACGCGTGAGTTCAACCTTGCCAAGGCGCCGGCTGCAAGCGAGCGTGCGTTCCTGGTATTCCGAGGTGTTGACTACTTCGCCGAGATAAGCCTAAACGGGAACCAAGTGGGGAAGCACGAGGGTTATTTTCAAAGCTTTGAGTTTGACGTCACCCCGTTCCTCAAACTGGGAAAGAACGACCTCGCCGTCACGGTGGACGCGCCTCTGGAAGAACCCGGCACTGTATGGCCTGACCACAAGCGGATGATCAAGGGACTATTCTCAGATTGGGACTGCAAACCGGGCAGCGTTTCATTGAAAAATGGCCAGGACGGCACCACTGCGGGCATTTGGAATAGTGTTGAATTGGAAGTGCGCAACCAGGCTTGGCTCGGCACAGTGAAGATCCAACCTTACCTCTTTCAAAGCGCGCTGGCTACAGACAAACCGGAAGACGTCGGACTGGACGCAGACGTTTACATTTCCGCCGAAGTACTCGCCGCCACCCCAGGCCGTTACGAGGTCACTGCCGAGATCGGCGCATCCAAGGCGACTTCAGTGGTGGACCTCAGGTCGCCTTCCGCAATGGCCACGCTGGTGGTTCCGATGGTGAAACCGCACCTCTGGTGGACTTGGGACTTGGGCGAGCCTTACCTGTACAACTGCAGCCTGTCAGTGAAAGCTAAAGGGAAGGAAGTCTACAAACGCGACGTCCGTTTTGGAGTTCGGAGTATCACGCTGGATGAGAAAACCGGCGATTGGCGGCTGAACGGCGTCCGTTTCTTCATTCGCGGCGCCAATATTGTTCCCGACCTCTGGCTGGCGCAATATACCCCGGAGCGCATCGCGCAAGACATCAAGCTTCTGAAGGACGCACATGTGAATGGCGTTCGGATCTGTGTGCACGTGGATCGCCAGGAGCTGTACGACGCACTGGATCAGGCAGGCCTCGTGGCGTGGCAGGATTTCCCCCTCAACTGGGACTATACGCACGCTCCCGAGTTCATGCAGGAAGCAGGACGGGAACTCCGGGACATGATTAATCAGTTCTATAATCATCCGTCTATTATTACCTGGGTTTGTCAGAATGAATCGACAGCTTACAACGTGAAGGTGCTGGACCCGTTCCTGGCCCGGGTGGGCGCCCAGGAGGACTCCTCGCGCCCTGTGCGCCCTGTCGCCGCTGATAGCGAACACCTCTATTGGGGATGGTACGGAGGCGATTATCATTCCTACGACGCGACCGTATCGGGCCCGATTGTCTCAGAACTGGGCGCGCAAGCTCTTCCCTCCGTGGAGGAAGTGAAGGAGATGGCGGGTGACGCTTGGCCGCCCGATTGGGATAAACTCGCCTACCACGATTTTCAGTACGAGCAGACTTTCCACATCGCGAAGGTGGCGCTGGGCTCGAACTGGCAGGAATTCGTAGAGAACTCCCAGCGATACCAGGCGGACGTGCTCAAGTTCGCGATCGAGCACTTTCGGCGAGTAAAATATCAGAAAATCGGCTCCATCTTTCAATTCCAATTCATGGACTGCTGGCCCGGCATCACGTGGTCCGTGGTGAGCGCAGGCCGCAAGCCAAAGCTGGGTTACTACGCACTCCAACGCGCATTTCAACCGGTTCTAATTGGCGCCGACCTCGATCGAACGATCTGGAGCAAAGGGAAGAACGTGCACAGCCTGAGCGAGACGGGCCTGGCGGTCTATCTCGACATGTGGGTGGTCAACGATGAACATCGTGCCATCGCGGGCGCCACATATGAGGGCCGCCTGGAGGGTCAAGGCCAGGACCCGTCGGTTTGCTCATCCCAAAAACCGGTCGACATCAGCGCGGATTCTGTAATGCCGCTGCCCTCCCTGACTTGCGCGCCCCCGGCGGACCTCCCGCCTGGTTCTTACCAACTTGCGCTGACTCTCAAACAGGGTGACCAGGTCCTGAGCGAGAACACCTATCCGGTCACTGTGGTTGAATAAGCATCAGAACTACCCCCTCCCCCGGCGGGGAGAGACCCGCACCGGCGCTTTCATCAGCCGGGGTAGCCGGGTGAGGGGGCATTCGCAACCGTCCGAGAGCGAAAGCCTAAAGGAGGAAAAATGGACAGGCGCTATTTCTTGAAAGGCACAGCCAGCGGGCTAGTAGGCACGGCAGCGGCAATGGCGGCGGCCCCTCCTGGAGATGCTCTCGACCTTCATCCCAAAGGCGAGGCACAGGGCGTTGAAGCGAGCACGGGCCAGTCCCCCGAAAAACCATACGATCCGCGCGACGGCGGAATCTTCGGGCATTGGATCAAAGACGAATTCGGCCTGCCCGCGTACCGCTACGAGATGGATCAATTGCGCGATCCGCGCGGCACCTGGGACACGCACCTCTTCGGCAAGTCCAATCGCCACTGGCACCAATTGGGAAACGACCGGGTGACCGCCATCGCGACCAACGACGGCTGGATCCAAGTCTACTCGCACGAGTTCGGGCCGCGCTGGATCAACATGTACAGGCCCGACCAGCACGCCTACGCGGGAGGAGTCTCTTTCGTGCAGGTCGGCGAACAGATGCTTGCCACCCTTTACCGATGCCTTCCCAAGGAAGCCGAGGTGGAAAGGACTTGGGGGTGCTCCTACAGCAAGTTCGCCGTCGAGCACTTGGGTATGCGCCTCGAGAGGACGGTGTTTGCACCGTTCGGCGATTCTCCTTTTCTGGTGGCGCAGGTTCGCATTGCCAATCTGGGGAAAAGCGCTCAAACACTGACTCACATCGAATACTGGGACCTGCACCTCCACAACATCGACTTCATTCGCACCGTGCCCTGGCTGCCCGATCAGCAGGCGCGCGATGTGATTTCGTTAAGACTCTACCGCGGCTATGCCTGCGCGTGGGATGAGAAGCTGGAGGCCTTGGTGGCGCGGCATCCCTGGGCGGGGTTGACCAGCGAGAAGAATCTGAATTGGCCGAGCCCCACGGTGAATAACCGGCCGGATGTATCGCTGCGGCCAATAGGTGTGAAGCCCGAGCGGCACATGACCGAGCGCGAGGCGTTTTTCGACTACGTCAGCCGCTACGCTCCCCACTTCGTTCCGGAAGCTGCCGCCAAGACCGGTGCGGAGACTCAGCCTTCCATACCGGACATGTCCACTCAGTTGGGAGGCGCGCTGGGCCTGGGTAGCGGAGGTTCGAAGCAACCGGTGCTGGCGTCGTTTTCTAAACACACGCTTGCTCCCGGCGAATCCGTGGTGCTGGGTTATGCCTATGGCGCCACGCCGGCCAGCGAGACGGAGTCGGAGTTGCAGGCGCTTGACCCCTCGGTGGAGCGGCTGTTCATGACCAGCATGCAGGCGTGGCAGAGGTTCCTGCCCAAAGTGGAAGTGGGGGAGGCCAGCCTCAGCCGGGAACTCGCGTGGAGCGCCTACTACGTGCGTTCGGGAGCGGTGTATCACCGCCAATTCAACGCGCACACTCTTCCCCAAGGCGGCGCTTACCAGTATCTGTGCGGCTGTAACGCCGGCCCGCGCGCCACTTTGCAGCACGCTCTGCCTCTGATCTGGCTGTCCCCGGAATTGGCCAAGGACGTAATCCGCTTCACGCTGGCGCAGACGCATCCTTCCGGTGAGGTTCCATACTCCGAGGTAGCCAACGGCCTGATTGAGACTGCGGAGTTCATCCCCTCGGATAATGACCTGTGGCTGTTGTGGGCGGTTTCGGATTACATTCTTTCCACGAGGGACCGGCAGTTCCTGACGGAGGTTTGCTCCTACTGGCCACCTCCCTACACGCGGCCCGAACCGGTTTGGGATCACTGCGTGCGCGCCTTCCGGCATTTGACCGAAGACGTTGGCTACGGGCCTCACGGCCTTGTTCGGATGAGGACCAGCGACTGGAACGATGGGGTCATTCTTGAAGGCAATGTTCCCATGGATAAAGTGTGGGCGGAAGGGGAGTCGACACTGAATAGCGCCATGGCCGTGCACGTCCTGCGGCGATTCGCAGAGCTGGCTACGTACGCTCACCAACCGGCAATGGCCGAGCGCGCTCGCGAGCACGCCGGTAAGCTGGCGGATGCTGTCCGCGCCTGCTGGCGAGGGCGGCATCTCAACCGCGGATGGCGCGACCGGAACCATGAGGTAGGCCACCAGGATCTCTACCTCGAGCCACAGCCCTGGGCCTTGATAGCAGAGGTGCTTGACAAGCAACAGAACGCTACGCTGGTGGATGAAATAACCCATCGCTTGGCCGATCCCATAGGAAGCCGAATTTTCGGCGCGGGCGGAGAAGGCAACGTTCCGACAGCCTTCGG
>Ga0326728_10004511_pt1 | contig 40988 bp, 17 predicted proteins | sample MB3enrmetagenome_FD_207602 | JGI IMG/M metagenome (GOLD analysis project Ga0326728, IMG submission 207602) | Lab enriched peat soil microbial communities from McLean, Ithaca, NY, United States - MB31MN | ecosystem: Environmental > Terrestrial > Soil > Wetlands > Peat | place: USA: New York... | reverse complement strand
CCAGCCGGCCATATCGCACCAGCCCGACTTCAGCCATAAAACAGAGCAGAGGCGCCAGAACACCTTCAGCTTAACCCCATTCTGACCTGCTGAATCAAAGGCGTACCGAGGATGTCAACAGAGCCACCATGGGTCATGGAGGTCTCGGAGATATTTGCAGGCCCGAATTCGGCCAGAACAACGTCACGTAGTTCGGTCAGATGATCGTCGTCCGCTTTCGGCTCAGGCGTCATGGTCAGCCCGGTGGTTCCTTCCGCGATAATCAGCGCATGACGCCCCTCATCCATCAGGGGCAGCGTCCCGACCTCGTCATGTTCCGCTGTTGCATCGATCCAGAGCGCATCGCTTCCCTGCGCCACCGGCAGATAGACGATGGCATGGTCGAACTGCATTCCCGGCAAATCAGGGTCGATGTCGATGCCTGGACCCGTACTCAACAATGCCAGCTCTGCATCGATTCCCGCGGCGCGCAGCGCGGCAACCAGCAGCGCGGCCTTGTCCTTGCAGTCTCCATAATACCGCTTGAGGATTTCCGCGGCCGGAGTCGGCTGCAGACTGGCCTGGCCGAACTCAATCCCCGTATAGCGGACCGCCTTGTGCAGGGCGGCCACAATGCGGGATATAGTTTCCTGGCGGTTGGCGCCGGGCTTAGGCAACAGACTCTTGGCCTTCGCGGGATCAACACTGGCTTCGGCTAGTTTGCGATAGGTTGCGGCTACCGCCCCCACGATTCTCCCGTCGAGAAGCGTGTGCCACGACCGAGGAAATTATGCGTGGGCAGAGGAATGTCGGATTCGGCGCGAGCCGGAACATATCCCTGCTCTAGAGAGTAGTGGCGCATATCGCCCACAACTTCATCCTTGATTTTGGCGTCGGGAAGAGCCATCACCTTGATGCGGAAATTGACAGTTTTGGGCAGATCAATGCGCAGTTCGCCGCGATGGAACGGCACATTCCAAGAGAAGCTGTTTCCATAGCCAATTCCGCCGGCAAAGAAAGGTTCTTTATCGGCACTGACCGTCTCCTGTTCGACAATGGACCCGACCGCCGCGGCAGGCAGCGGAACCTTGCGAACACGCGCATCCGTGTAGGTGTCCTCGCCATCTTCACGCGCAGGGCCGTCGGTGATCGTCTTTGGGTCGAGAGTAGAGACCTTTCCATCCGGAGCGATCACGCGAGCGCGAATCTCCGGAATCTCCTGATGCCAGGGTGACCAGCCAACGCGAATTTCGGACCAGTTCTTGACGCCCTCCTGCGTTTCCATCCGAAATATCAGGGTGTGCCGGTACGTCATGCGGCCGTCTGCATCAAAGGTGAAAGCATCCTGCTCAAAGAAAACCGTTGCTTCCGTGAAAGGCTCCGCCTGGATTTTGGCGGCAGCAGCTTGGATCTCGGCTGGCGAAGCTGAAAAGGCCGGGCCAATAATTGGCCGGTCAGGAGACTGTGCCAGCGCGACAATGGAGGCAATGCAGGAGAGGAAGATAGCAGTAAGCCAGGAACGCAGGAGACCTGAGGACATGTTCGACCTTTTTCCGAAGCGGATGTTGCCACCCATGATAACGCAATCGGCTGACCATAGAGCCTGTTATTAACCTTGCGCCCGTAACCCCAATGGAATCAGCGCGGTTTTCGCAAAGTGGCTGGGATTCAGAGGGAAATCGTGAATGCATTCTGTGCCACATCTCGCGAACGGCGCGTTTTACGCGGGTCTTGAGCATCCGGGCAACACGCGCCGCTCCTTAAAGTTAATAACAGGCTCTAGATCTCCCCGCATCGGCGCCAGCAATCTAAGGATTATCAATGTTGCTATCCAATACTGAAGTTCATGAGGCGTTCTAAGAAGCAATGCCACTGCATATTCATGAAGCAATAATCGATGGTTTGCAGACCAACCGCCAGCTGGAATTTGACAGTACCAAATCAGCTAGGGTGCAGGAATGTGATGCCAGTGGGGATGTCAATTTACACCAATGCACTCATCCAGCGTGCCTTAGTAAACGGTAGTCGGATCGGTCCTGAAAAACGCCCTAGCGTCTGGGAAGCCTCATAAACCTTGACGATTGTAACGATCCGCGGTTTGAGAATCACGGCTCAAAGTGGAAATGAGGTCGGCCGGGAACCTGGGGCGCGACTCTGAAGAAGGTTTACCCGGAACCGTTGGAGCACTTCAAAGCCGAGCTCGTTCAAGTTGTTGCAAAGCGGCGCAAACGTCCGTCTGGTCTACGATCGCGTATCGCTTGAAGACGCTGGGAGTCTTCCATCCCGCTATGCGCATGATGATCTCCTCCGGTACGCCGGCAGCGCGCAGGTTCCGCGCCGCTGTCCGGCGCAGGTCAAGGAAGAGGAGGGCCGGCACCCCGGCGGCAGCGCACAGGTTCTCCCAGCTCTTTCGGAAGTCACGTATCGGCTTGTTACCTCGCGTAAATACGTGGTCCTCCGGGCACTTGCCCTGTAAGCACTGGCGAAGCAGCTCGAGCAGTGCACCAGACTCGATCGAGACCTCGCGGCCTTCCTGGTTCTTGGTCGTACCCGGCTCAAGCCGGATGGTGCGGGCCGCCAGATCGACCTGACCGACGCGAAGAGCGAGCAGTTCACTTACCCACCAACCGTAGCTATAGGCGGTCTCCAGTGTCGTTCGGAGCCGCAGGTCCGGACAGCTGGCGACGAGTTTCGCATACTGCTCGGGAGTGACGAAGCCCTGTCTCACGTTGTTCTCCTTCAGGTGCGGGAAATGCGGGACGCTCGGCACCCGCCGTGGAGTTGCCTGGTGGGCGAGCCGGTACATGCGCTTCAGGCAAGCCAGCTCTCGATTGATGGTGGCACTGCCGGCGTTTTCCTCCAGACGCTTGTCGACGTAACGCGCAAGCATCCGGGAGTCCAGTTGTGTTGCTGGGACCGAGCCAAGGAAGGGCTAGAGATGGAGGCGCCAGCGCGCCTTGACATCGTCCAGAGAGCGAAGCTCACTACAGCAGCTCGCCATGGGATACGTTTTGCGCGGACAAGGTCACAATAGGGGAAAGTATGCTCGAATAGGGCGCTATTGTTGCCTCGGAACTGCGCCATCACGAACACGACTCGACAGGCTGGAACGAGATCGCCATTTGGTTTCGCGATTCATGGGGCAAGCGTCTCCAGCCCGCTGATCCGGAATGGGAGAAACACACCTGAATCAGATGAGGGCTCGCTTCCGCCGATATAGAGTTCGTACTGCCCGGGCTGGATACTCCTGCTTCCGTCCGCATTCACCAGGCTCAACTGCCTTGGATCGATCGTCATTTGAACGGTCCTCTTTTCACCCTTCAGCAGGTGGACCTTTTCAAATCCTGCCAGCCAGCATCGGGGCGCACCCGGTTTATTCTTGGGAATCAGGTAGGCTTCGACCGTTTCATCGCCCTCCCGAATGCCAGCATTCTCAATCTGGACACTTGCTTCAAGCGCTCCTCCTGCCCGCAAATCCGCGGAAGAAAGCCTCCCCTTGCCGTATAGGAACCTTGTGTAACTCAGACCGAAGCCAAATGGGAAGAGCGGAGTACCGGTGAAGTAGCGGTATGTGCGACCCTTCATGGAGTAGTCTTCGAAAGGCGGAAGCTGGCTGGTACCAGCGTAGAAAGTCAGCGGCAGGCGACCGGATGGGTTGTTTTCGCCGAAAAGCGTTTCCACTATCGCTGTACCACCGGACTCCCCCGGGTACCATGCCTCCAGAATTGCCGATGCCTTTAGTCCCGCATCGCGCAGAGCGAGCGCGCTGCCATTCATCAGGATCAGGATGAGAGGCTTGCCCGTAGCGGCCAGCGCATCGACAAGCTTGTCTTGTGCAGCGGGTAACTCGATGGCGCTGCGATCTCCACCATCGAATCCTCCCAGGTGAACGGGCATTTCTTCGCCCTCAATCTCCGGGCTGAGACCTAGGAAGGCTATAACTAGGTTTGATTTTCGGGCCACTTCTACGGCCTGGTCGCGCAGCACATCCAAAGGCGGCTCCCAAGTGAAGGTCAGGCCTGCGCCGAAATGCGGAGAGTCGTGACTGTACTCAATCCGGATCGGATGAGGGCGGGCGTCGCTGAAGGTCATTGTGAAAGGGGGCGTTGGAGCCCGCCGGCCGTGTGTCGGAGTGTGGATAAACTCATAGACTGGCTTGCCATCGAGCCACACCCTTACAGTCTCTGCGTCTTCGCATGTGCTGCAATGCGCCATGGAAAAGCCGAACTGGAGGGTGCCCGGCGCCGGAACCGAAATAAACCCTGTCCACCGTACAGAGAAGCTCTCTCCCGGCACTCCGTCCGCGGGCGAGGCGCCGTTCCAGTCGAAGTCGATGGCGCTGTCGATACGTTCGAGAACTGGACTACCGGCGAAGTCCTTCCCGGAGAAATACTCCGCTTTCAGTCCGGGCGTGTTCGCCCCATCCACGCTGGATGAGAAAACGGTCGCGGGAACCGCCACTGGCATCCCTTCAACGTACGGGGAGCCTTGCGCATACAGGACTTTCCCGGGCAGTCGCAGTTCAAGCGCTCGCAGTGGCGTCATGGGATGAGCCGCGATAGCATTGTAATTCCCCTCGAGAGCTGACAGAGCAGCCGCATTGGGGCCAATGACGGCTATAGTCTGTTGTGAGTCAAGCAGCGGCAGGATGTCCTTCCGGTTCTTGAGCAGCACCATGGATGCGCGCGCAGCGTCAAGCGCAATGGCGCTATGCGCGGATGAGCCATCCTCGGAAAAGGGAATCCTGTTATAAGGCACCAGGTCCACAGGATCAAACATGCCGAGGCGAAAGCGCGTCGCAAAGAGCCGCCTCACAGACTCGTCGATCTCAGCCTCGCTAATCAGGCCCTCGCCAACCGCATCGGTGAGTGCGGCGTATTCCTTGCCGCAGCTTAGGTCCGTGCCTGCCTTCACTGCCAGTGCGGCAGCGTGGGCCAGATCCGGGGCAAAGTGATGGCCGGCCGCCATATCCGTTATTGCGGCGCAATCGGAAACGATGTAGCCATTTAAGCCCCAATCTCTTCTAAGCTTCTCCTCCAGCAGAGTTCTGTTTGCACAATTAGGAATTCCATCGACGGAATTGTACGCACACATCACGCCGCCGACATGCGCATTTACGACCAACTCGCGAAAGGCAGGCAAGTACGTGTCCTCGAGATCGTGCGCGGATACCATAACATCGAAGGTGTGCCGCTGCGACTCCGGCCCGCTGTGGACGGCAAAATGCTTGGCTGCGGCAACGACCTTGAAGTATCTGGGATTTGTTCCCTGAAGGCCAGAGACAAAGGCCTTGCCCATGCTTCCGGTTAGGAATGGATCTTCCCCATAAGTTTCCTGCCCCCGTCCCCAGCGTGGATCGCGCAGGATGTTGATGTTTGGTGACCACAACGTGAGTCCGTAAAAAATCGACCGGTTGCCCTCCCTCTGGGCCTCGTTGTATTTGGCTCTTGCTTCCGTTGAGATGGCGTCGCCGACTCGGCCGACAAGGGCAGTGTCCCAGGTCGCGGCCAACCCGATGGCCTGTGGAAAGACGGTTGCATAGCCGGAGCGGGCGACGCCGTGCAGGCCTTCATTCCACCAGTTGTATCCGGGGATTTGAAGCCTCGGTATCGACGGAGCGTCATTCTGCATCTGCGATACCTTTTCAGCCAGAGTCATGCGGCTGACAAGATCGCCGACGCGCTGCTCCACGGGAAGCGACGGATTGCGATAATCCTCCGGTTGCACGGGAATCTGGGCCGCCGCCGGCCAGAGATAAAGAAGAAGGATTGGGACCGCATAACTCAGCTTAACGGCACGCGGAAGTGTAGCGAAAGCATCTATCTTTCTGCCGCGTAGTGTCAGCATCTCTTCTTCCCATGTCCTGTCATTCTCCCTGCCCCACAGGCCTGGGTCGGGGATGGTCCGGCAGGCGTCCAGTCCTTGCGGCTGGACGCCCGCGCTCTCTGGGAGAGGCCGTATCCCTTGTGCCAAAGCACCGGCCTCGGCTTCAGAAGACTAACTTCAACGACAACTGTGCGATGCGCTCAAGGTTTGCGGCCGCAGCCGTGTTCTGCGGAGTCGAACCTGTGATTTTGCCGAATGCGCCGCCCAAAGTGGTGCCGGGATCGCCAAGGTTGGCGTGGTTCAGCAGGTTGAAGTACTCGGCACGGAACTGCAGGTAACTCGCCTCTCTAATTGGGAACTTGCGCGCCAGGCTCGCATCCCATTCGGCGAATCGCGGACCCACAAACGACCCCTTTTTGACGCTTCCAAAGGAGGCGATGCCATTGCCAGCGGTTGGGTTCACAAAGCTTGCCGGATTGAGAAACGACTTGCAGTTGACGGGGGTAGTGCATGCAGAGCCGCCGTAGGCCGACCCGGTCTGCACGGCGCGATCGCGATTTTCGCCCGAGCCATCGACGTTGCTGCTACCTGACCAAATGGTCAGAGGATCGCCACTGCGGAATTGGAAGAGACCACTGGTTGCCCAGTCATTCACAATGTACCGCGCCACGGCTGGAGCGTCATTCATGAACTTCGGAACAGTATAGACGTACGAGATGGCGCTCACATTCCTGTGGTCGAAATCCGCCGGCCCGTAATCCAGGCTTTTGAAGTTCGGGACGGTGGTCGGGTAAACAAAAGAGTTGCCCGCACCAATCGAGGTCGCCGCCTGATTCCACGGCAGGTTGTTGAGCGCCTTCGACCAGGTGAAGTTGAAGAGCAACGTCAGGCCGTAGCGAACACGTTGCTCGGCCGAAAGTTGCAAAGAGTTATAGTTCGTGTTGCCTCCGGTGTTTGCCGCCGTGATTGTATTTGGGTAGCAACTGCCGTTCGCGGCGCAACCCGGCTGGTTGTAGACGCGCGTTCCGTTCACGATAGGATTCAGCTCAAGGTCCGTCCACTCGTGGCTGCTGTGCTCGGCCACATAGGCAGCACGCCCTGAGAGACTGCTGGTCAACCGCTGTTCCACGGCCAGGTTCCAGTCGTACGTAAGCGGATCCTGGAAGCCGTGGGTTTCGTCGTAGGTCAGCCAGGCCTGCGAGTTGGAAATGGGGGCGGATGGGCCAGGAGGCAGAGTCGCCGACGGAAATGTCGGATACGGGAAGGGATTGGCAATCCCATAACTGCCGTACGGGTCGCCGAAAGAAATGTTCGTTCCAGCCGCACTATTGTTGAAGCTCACGCTGGTGATGAACGGCGCCAGATTCGAGTAAATATTGAACAAGGTGCTGTTGATGCGGCTGTCATAGAACATACCGGCGCCGCCGCGCACGCTGGTTTTGCCGGTGCCGAAGACGTCCCAGGCGAAGCCCAGTCTCGGCATGAAGTGATCGTAGGCAGAGGCCACGCCGTTCGGATTGAATCCCGAATCTCCCGCAAACAGCATCCCGGCCGGCGCATTTGGATACATGGTAGAGTGAGTACCCGCGGCCTGAAGCGCCGGGAAGAAGCTCCCCATGCGCCCTTGCAACTCGTGCCAGGGCTTGAATGGCTCATAACGGACTCCGTAATCCAGCGTCAGATTATGAGCGATCTTCCAACTGTCCTGGATGTAGGCGCCCTGAAACTTGCCTCGCGGGTTGAAAAACTGGCCCGAAGCCTGCGTAAAGGTATTGAGATACCCGAACAAAAAGTTGGCAATGGCGTCGCCCCCGGTGTTGTTGCCATTGAAGGTAAACTGGCCAGGCTGTTCGTAGAGGTTATTCACGTCGACCTTCGACACTTCGCCATGATAGCCAAAATCGATATTGTGCTTGCCCTTCAGCCAATGCATATCGTCGGTAAGGGTGTAGTTGGCCCGGTCGAAGAACGCCTGCGGATTGCCGCCGATAGTGAAAAAGCCGCTTACCGCGATTTGATTGATCTGCTTGAACGGAGGCTGCGAGATCTTGACGCCCAGATCGGCCACGTCGACGCTGTTCGAAATGGGGCCGCGAGAATCGCGCTCCAGCTGGTAGCTGAGGATGAAGTTGTTGACGATGTGATCGCTGAAGGTATGCGTCTCAGAGATCAGCGAGTTATAGTAGTTATTCTGCGCGTAATCCTGATACGTGAGCAGATTCGCGGGGTTCAGCACGCCTTCAAGGGAATATGCGTCCGAGAAGTACCGCAGCGTCAGCTTGTCCTTCCGCGTCAACTCCTGATCGGCTCTGGCAGTAATCTCCGCCTCGACGTAGTTGTTCGGCTGCTGGAATAGAACGGCTCCCCCTGAGGTCAACGGCTGAACGTCAGCCAGCAGGTTTTTCGTCACCGGGCTGAGGGCGGCCGCGCTCCACACATTCGAAGAGCCGGCCGCACAAGTTGTTAAGGTAGGGGTAAGCATAGCCGACGGCGTGAGCGGATCCTTGACGCAATCGGTAAACACCAGGTTGTTCGTGCCTGGCCCTGTGCCTGATGAGCTTGCGCCTGCCTGAGTAATGGTGGGCAGGATGTCCGAGGCGGTTGCAGCGGCCTGGTGAATGATCGATCTTTGGTACCCGAAGAAGAAGAACGACTTGTCTGTCTTGTAAAGGTGAGGAATGCTGAGCGGGCCGCCCACGGTTCCGCCAAACTGATTCCGCTTAAGCGGGTTGACGGTCTTACTGTTGGTTTTTGCGTTATAGCTGTACCAGGGGGCTGCATCCAGGTCGCCGTTGCGGACGAATTCGAACAGGTCCCCGTGGTATTTGCTGGTCCCGCTCTTGGTGATGATGTTGACCACGCCGCCTGCGTTCTGGCCGTATTGCGCGTTGTAATTGCTGGTCTCGACGCTGAACTCCTGCAGTGCGTCGGGCATGGGGAAGGGCAGGTTCACGTTGGTGTACTCGTCCACATTGTTGCCGCCGTCGAGCATGTAGTTGGTTTGGCCCACAAAGGTGCCGTTGGCCGAGACGGAATAGACCACGGGAAATGTTTTGGTGTTTCCCTGGTCGGCCTGGGCGGTGGGCGCAATTGTTATCCCCGCAACCTCTTCCGTCAGAGCCGCTGCGTTTCGGCCTTCCAGCGGCAGATCGCTCACCTGTGCCCCGCCGATCACCTCCGACAGCGTTCCAGTCGTCACGTCAACTTGCGCTGTTTCGGCGGTTACGGTAACGGTTTCGGTCGCAGCGCCTGCCTTCAGGGTGATGTTGACCGTCAACGCAGCGTCCGCACGAACCTGCAGGCCCTTCTCCGCGTAAGTCGCAAAGCCCTTTTGGTTGGCGGTGATGTTGTAAACCGATGGCGCAAGCGAAGAGAAGGCGTAAACGCCTGCCGCGCTTGAGGTTGTTTTCAGCTCCAGGCCAGTCCCGGCCTGCGTGGCGGTTATGGCTGCCCCGGGAATGACCGCTCCGGTCGAGTCTGTCACCGTGCCAGTGATGCTTCCGTACCCTTGACCAAGCCCTGCACTGGGGAAACAGATCAATGCGGCCCAAAAGACCACCAGGATTCCATTCATCTTGAGAAGAGTTCTCATGCTAGCCTCCTAACGCAGATTCCGTGTTGATCAGCCCGGTTCTCCTCGGTTGGTCCAGATGCCACCCGTGGCAGGTCGTGCTGAATTCTTGATCGCTAGGATTTATAGAGAAGCGGGTAGCCCGCCGGGTAGACAGATACCGTCTCTGACCGTCAGAGACGTTCGAATCGCCTTGGTTTATCAAGATGTTGGAGCCGGGAAGCGCAGAGGATTCCCTGGATGGGAGGCCCCTATTCCTGGGACACTGCCAGTACGCTGGGGGGACCGGGGGTACCGTCTGTCACCGTGGTCTCCAGCACAATCTGCAGGTCCCGGTTTGCGTCACCCAGGCGGGCGGCCTTGGTGATGGTCCCCATCATTTGCGCATCGGTCAGAAACTCCCCTGCTGACTGCGTTCCATATCGATAAAGCCCACCCACGACAACGAGAACATGACCCGTCTCGGAATTCCGGATACGCGAGATCAGGGCGTAGTCGTGCAAGACCGGGCCGGCCGCCCCTCCCACATGCTCCCGGGGTTGATTGGTCCCCCAACTCCAGGCATGGGACGATGGGTTCTTTGAGTCCCTGATATAGATGATGTTATTCGCCGCGTCCAGGGCCAGCGTGTAACGCAGCTTTCGGGTTAGCCGCAGGCTCCACTCATTGTTGAATGCGCCCACCAGAACCACCGGCCCCTCTCGCAAGTCTGAGAAGGAGCTGGCATTTTCTCTACGGATCTGCACCTTCTTCCCATTGGATTGAAGCACCCCGGTCACCCTGGCGATGGTCACCGCATCGCCAAATGGGACCGAGCCGGAAGCGTCGGATTGAGGGATCGCCACTGTAGAGCCCTGACTCTCGTCGGCGGCGACAGGCGTAGGCGGCCCGTTGGGCACGTCCCCCACAACCAGCAGAACTGACCCGGGAGTATCAAGAACCGGCTTCCAGAACAGATACTCCGGGGACTGCCTGGTCAGCCACACCCAACCAATTGCTCCGCCGGCCAGCAGTAAAGCCGCCAATGCCGCCGCAAGGCGCCCTCCGCTTCGCCGGCGAAGAACCCTGCTGTGCTCCGCGCCAGCTTCATGACTTGTGTCGGAAACCGGTTCCGCGCCTCCATGCTGGACCCGATCCGGCGCCGCCGGGCGGCTCGCAGCGTCCCCTGGTTCGCCAGGCCATGGCCCCGCATGGGCCACAGCCGAGAACCGGGGAATGTAGGAGCCTGGCAGCAAGCTGATGCGCAACTCGGAACGGTGCTTCTCGTCCCCGTAATAGATGGCGAGCCTCTTGCGAAGCTCTGTGGCTGCGGTCCGAACAATGTGGTCCAGGTTGGTGTCATAGGACGAAGACCTGCCAAAGACCTCGGCGCCGATCGTCCGTTCCTTGATCTGTTCCCCTGAGCCTCTCAGCGTCTCCTCGACGACGTATTTCAGAAAGGCAATCGATCTCCTGCTGGACCGGAAGATTTCATCCCGGGTCAGCAATTCGAGCTGCACGAGGATCATCTCCGCGGTCAAATCCGGGGGAATCGCGCCATTGAGATCAACTTCCGTCATTTCACGCCAATGCGAGCGATTCTAGCATTCCGCGTCTCGCGGGGCCACACCACGTCACCTAATGCCGCACTTCCAACTCAGCCGAAGGTGAACTTCGCGACAGCGCCCTCCCCGATGTTGCTGTCGTGGATGAAGTCGATGCAGGCGCCCGGCTCGTCGGCTGGCCAGTGTCGCCAGGACAGTGGCGCTCGCGCCGACCGTGGCGCTAGGCCTGGTTCAGCTGGGAAGTAAAGTTTGAATCCGGGAAAGGCACGGCACGGCCGGCACAGCCGCGGCGTGAAACCCCAGTAGCGGGTGAAGTCCAGGAAGATGACGATCCAGACGATCTCGCCGCGCTCGTCGACGCCGCTCCAGACGGTCTTCATCCGGTCGTAGAGAGTCTCATCCGGCGCCGCACCCCACTCGTAGAAGGCCGCTTCATGCATGCGCAGCAACGTGCCCAGCTTCTGATCCGTGGCCGCCGCGGCAAACATCCGGCGACTGTAATCGACTGTCATCGTGAAGCCCCACATCTGGCGCTCCCGGCCTCCTCCGACAGGCTGCCGAGATGGCCCCAATCCACCTGCGCCTGCTTGCCGGGAAGCGTCTCAAACCTTTGCACTGCGGCCTATTCGGCTTGTCGACGCTGTGGATGCAGCCGGTCCTTCAGAATCGTGTAACCGCCCAGGTAGCCCCGCTCGCGCAACTCCTGTAAAAGCACCGCGCCGTTCCAGACACCGACCAGCAAACGCTCCCGCAGGTACGGTTTGTACGGGCTCCAGCTTGCTCTCTGCCACAATCCGCGGCCCATACTCCGGCCGAGCCGCCGGCGCCGCAAGGTATCTGTTGATGGTTGTGCGGTGGTATTCCAGCAACCGGCTGATCGCCCGCATACTCAAGCCTCCCCCGCGATCAACGAGTTCAATGATCTTGTCTGATGATGCGAAGTGCAGGCGCTTGGGCAGGGATGTTTTTCAGGTCGGCCTCCAGGAATTGGCACCGCCAGCCGTGCCGATCCATGAAGAACATGTACACCCTGTGCCGGGGATCCTGGTTGGTCAAGGATTCAGTATAGGCGAAGAAGAGGCGAATTATATCCGCAATCCGACGCGGCCCTGCCTGATTGAGACCTCAACCAAACCGTGTCCGAGTGGATACGCTGCACGGCGAGCGCCACAATCAGAGGATAAGCCTGTGGATTTCAAATTAGGACACTACCAAGTTTTCGGTAAGCGTTCGGAGATTCCATCTGGACAGTCCGAGGTGTATGCCTGAACGATGAGTACATGGTTTATTCGGGCGGGAAGCGGGCGGTGCGGCGGGCGCGAGTATATAGATCGGTGGCGGAGAAGCGGCGGATCGTGGAGTTAACGTTTTTCCCTGGAGCGAGCGTTTCGCAAGTTGCGCAAGCCGAGGACGTGAACTCGCATCAGGTTTTCGATTGGCGGCGGGCCTATCGCAACGGCAAGCTGCCAGGTGAGCAGGAGTCCTGCAAGCTGTTGCCGGTGATCGTGTCGGTTCCGGACGCCGGGATCGATGCGGGAGGCACAGCGGAGCCGAGCAACGGTGCGGTCGATGCTGGCCGGGCGCCGCGGACTGCTGCATCATCGGCGCGCGCACCGACTGCGACAGGCTCGATCCACATCGAACTACCAGGCCGAGCGACGATCCGGGTCGAGAACGGCGTAAATGCGGCGCTACTGCGAGCCGTGCTCACCACCCTGGCAAGTATAGGTCGCTTGCAAGGGGATCCAGAGGAGATTCCACGGCCGTGATCGAGCTGCGCACGGGCACGAGGATCTGGATCGCCGCTGGCGTGACCGATATGCGGCGCGGTTTTTATGGGTTGAGCGCGCAGGTGCAGACCGTGCTGAACGCGCAGCCTTACTCGGGCCACGTCTTTGTCTTTCGCGGCCGGCGCGGCGACATCGTGAAGCTGTTGTGGTTCGATGGCGATGGACTTTGTTTGTTCTCGAAGCGCCTGGAACGCGGACGCTTCGTGTGGCCGAAGGCAGAGAACGGAACGGTCGCGTTGAGCCGCGCCCAGTTGTCGATGTTATTGGAAGGGATCGACTGGCGCCGGCCGGAACGGACCTTCGCGCCGCCCATGGCCGTTTAGACGAAGCATAATAATCACCTGTATTCATGCGGGTTCTTACACTTCTTTCCACAGCCAGTCATGGCATACTCAAGGCGTGACTGCCAGCGCTCTTCCCGATCTCGATCAGCTGAACAACGAAGCGTTGAAGGCGTTGCTTGTTGAGCGTCATCGCGAGCATGTCGAGACAGACACAGCCCAGAACGCGCAGATCGAACATCTGAAGCTGGTTATCGAGAAGCTGCGGCGTACGATCTTCGGGCGCAAGAGCGAGAAGGTCATCGTCCAACTGGAGCAACTAGAACTGGAACTGGAAGAGCGGGAGACGGCGCAAGCCGCGGCGGAGGCGAAGGCCGGCGCAACTGGTCCAGATGACAAGCCGAAGACGCGCCCCCGCCGTAAGCCGCTGCCCGAGCATCTTCGGCGCGAAGCCGTAACCCACGCTCCCGAACACACATGCTGCCCGGATTGCGGCGGCGCACTGAAGCACTTCGGCGAAGATGTCAGCGAGCAGCTGGAGTATGTACCCGAGAGCTTCATGGTGATCCGCCATGTGCGGCCCAAGTTCGCCTGCGCGGCCTGCGAGCGCGTGGTCGAAGCTCCGGCGCCGTCGCGGCCCATCGAGCGCGGACTGGCCGGACCGGCTCTTTTAGCGCATGTGCTGATCTCGAAGTATTGCGACCATCTTCCGCTTTATCGCCAGTCGGAGATTTATGCGCGGCAGGGTGTCGAGATCGAGCGCTCCACGCTGGCCGGCTGGGTGGGCGAAAGCAGTGAGTTACTAACTCCGTTGGTCGATGCGTTGCGCGCGCATGTTTTGGCGGGGCGCAAGATTCACGCCGACGATACACCCATGCCGGTGCTGGCGCCGGGCACAGGCAAGACAAAAACCGGAAGACTGTGGACTTACGTCCGCGATGAACGGCCCGCAGGAGAAGAAACTGCGCCAGCCGTGTGGTTTGCTTACTCGGAAGATCGCAAGGGCGAACATCCGCGCGCGCATCTGAAGAACTTCAAGGGCGCTCTGCAGGCCGACGCCTACTCGGGCTTTCATCATCTTTACGATGGCGGCGGGATCTACGAAGTGGCGTGCTGGGCCCACGCCCGGCGCAAGTTTTATGAGATTCACGCCGCGCATCCATCGCCGATTACCACCGAAGCGCTCGACCGCATCGGCGCACTTTATGGCTTCGAAAAAGAGATTCGTGGCAAGCCCATCGAGGTCAGATACGAGATCCGCCAGGCGCGTGCCCGGCCACTGCTCGAAGATTTTCACATCTGGCTGGAGAAATCTCTGCGGCTACTCTCGCCGAAGAGCGAAACCGCGGCCGCTATCCGCTATGCGCTCTCGCGTTGGCGCGCCTTGACGCGCTACACCGGCGATGGACTGCTTGAGATCGACAACAACGCCGCCGAACGCGCGTTGCGTTGTGTCGCTCTGGGCAGGAAAAACTACTTGTTCGCCGGCGCCGATTCGGGCGGCGAGCGCGCCGCCGCCATCTACTCGCTGATCGGTTCGGCCAAGCTCAACGGACTCGATCCGGAACTCTACCTGCGCACGGTGCTCGGTCAAATCGCCGATCACCCTGTCCGCTGTATCGACGATCTGCTGCCCTGGAACCTGGCCGCCTCGCTCCAGCCTGCCAGCCAAGCCGCCTGAAATCCATCAAACACTGGTGCTTGAAGTGTCCACTTGAAAACAAGTGGACACCTCGTTGCTCCTGCAAAAGTCTGCCACACTCGCCGTCACGAAGATAGATGGGAGCTTCGGACGCTTACAGTTTTCGCACAGAACCAAGATATGAACAGGGGTGACCCTGTCTCCTAGCCGATGGCCGAGCGGCAAAAGAATCGGGGCCTCTCCACCTTTTTGTCTGGTGAAGAGACCCCGATCGTTGCGCAAGTCAATCGCTGATCAGCCTACTCGAGGGTGACCGACACGGTTGCACTCGAGCTCACCCCTCCGGACGCGCCCGCAAGACCTGCCGCCGGAGTGGCGGTGACGGTGGCTGTCGACGTGACGGCCGGCGGCGTCGGACTGGAGGATGTGCCACCGCAGCCGGAGACAAAGCCCAAGCCGGCAAACAGGACAACCAGCAACACGAGCATGTAGAGCCGGTTGCGCTTCTTGAAGCCCAAGAAGCAGAGCGCTACCGCCAAGGTCGCCGGGAAGAGCGGCCTGAAGTCCTGGTGGACAACAGCAGCCGTCGAGGGCGGCGTAATGGTGAGCGTTGTGGTTACAGTTGTGGCCAGAGGCACACCGGTTGTCGCGCTCGGGGCAAAGACCGTTACAGGATTCGGGTTGAAAGTGCAGCCATAGCCGGATGGCAAGCCGCTGCAGGAGAACGTGACAGAGCTAACCGCGAAGTTGTTCCCAGAGGTGAGGGTGATCTGCGACAACCCGACGGTTCCCGGCTGAATGGTCAGCGAGGAGAGCGAGAGACTCATTTTCAGGTTCGGGCTCTGCCCAGCGGCGTTGACTGCGAATGTCTGCGTCAACGGCACAGCCGCGGCATAGGTGAGGTTGTCGCCGGGCTGTGAAACCGTGATGGTGCAAGCGCTGACGGAGGTCACATTCGCAAACGTGATCGCCGACCCATTGACCGTGCAGACCGACGTGGTGCCTGAAGCGTACGTGACCGCGAATCCGGAACTCGCCGTCGCGTTGAGCGTCAAGGTGGCGCCGGCAACCTGCGTTCCCGGATTGGCCCAGGTGATGGTCTGCAACGGTAGCGGCGACAGAACAGGGATGGTGATCGTTGCCTGTGTGGCGGCAGAGTAGTTGCTGTTGCCCTGCTGATTCCCGTCGAGGACGAGATTGGCCGGGGATGGCAGGGTCTGGTTCGGCACCAGTGCAAGCGTCGTGGTTGTGATTCCGTTATTCACGGAACTACTCAGTATGGTGAAGGCCACGCCATTCTTCGGATCCGGGCTGAGGGCAACTTGATTATTCGTAGCACCGCCCGTAGCCTGGATTTGGACCGTCGCGCACAGAGTGATGACAGAGCACGACGCAATGTAGTGGAGCGGCGTCGTGACCGGAGTGAAGGTGATGGTCTGGCTCGCCTGGTTGACCACCAGGACTTGCTGAACCTGCGGCGCAGCCAGGTAGTTCACGTCGGCCGCCTGGTTGGCATCGAGCACTATGGTTCCCGCCTGGGTGATCGGGAGCGTAGCGGCTGAGGTGTTGCCGGTCACAACTGTGGTGGAGACGGTTCCGGCGCCCGTGCTGGTCGAGTCGACCGTGAAGACCACGGGAGTCGAGGCGCCGCCGCCAATCGCGCTCAGGTTAACCGTCAGCCCGGGTGAGTACACTACCGGCGAGGTCGGCTGCGCAAAGGTGATCGCCTCCGATGCCTTGCCGATGGTGAGGGTCAACTGGACCTGCGCCGCAGCGTCGTAATATGTGCCGCCCGCCAGGCCGCCCGCTTCATTGGCGTCGATCACGATGCTGCCTGCCTGGGTTACTGTCAACGTGGCCGACGAGTTGGTGCCGATCACTGTAGTGCCGGAGATGGTTCCGGCGCCCGTGCTGGATGAATCAACGGTGAACGCGACCGGATTGTTGGATCCGCCATTGCTTACCTTCAACGTGATCGTCAAGCCGGGAGCATAGGTGTAGGTAGTTGTTGTGGGCGCCGTGAAGGCGAGCGTCTGCGGAGTCGTCAAGGCGAAGCCCGTCACCGTTGCGGTTCCTTCGCCTCCGTTGGTGGTATCGGTGACCGTCAACGTTGCGGTTTGAGTATTGGGCTTTGTCGCCTGGAAGGTGATGGTGGCCGGGTAGCTGGAAACGGAGATCGGAGTGGACAGAGTTCCGTTGCCCGAGCCGACCGATAGCGACGAGCACGTTGTGCCCGCCGTGGCGGAGAACTCAGGGTTCGAGGATGCGATGGCGATGGTTGCCGCTGTTCCGCAGCCAAGGGCGTTGTCGACGACGGTGGCGGAGGTGCTGACCGCGGCGCCTTGGTACTGGGCGTTGGGCGTCGTCAGGTTGCCGATCAGAGCCTGGCCAAGCGTGTCGCCGCCGCTGTAATACGCCACCCAATACACGTTGCCGTTGGAGTCGATTGCCATCTCCTTGGGGCCTTGGCCTACAACCCCGTACTGGTTGGCGATCTGCGGCCCTGCCTGGGTATTCGGGATGCCGAAGATTCCGTCGTACCCCACGCCGTAGTAGACGGCTCCGTTTGGCGCTACGGCGACCGCGTCAAGCTGGTCGTCGTAGCTACCAGGTTTTGTGTTGGTGAAGGTCTGAATTGCGGTCGGAGCCGCAGCATAGCCCGTCTTCGACGAGTAGGCCAACTCGTAGAGGTGGGAAGTTGCGCTCTCGCCGCTTCCGCCGGTGACCACGGCCGAGTCGGTGAAGAAGAGGTTATCCCATGGATCGACCGCGATGCCGCCGATGTAGTACTGGATTGCATACGCAGTGCCGCCAACGGTGACTGAGGTTGCCGTCTCCTGGAAGAGCAAGACAGGTGCCGATGCTCCGGTTTGACACGCCGCCGAGCACTCGAAGATGGCGTGCGGCGCATAAGTGCCCTGATCGTCTGTGGCGATGAAGAGATTGCCGCTGGCATCAACGGTCATCGAGCCAATGCCGACATAATTGGGGAAGGTCGTGACGGCAGCGCATTCGGTGGTGTCCTTGCCGGTGCATGCAGGCGGCGCGGTGCTGGTGGGATCGGTCAACGTCGCGTAGGTTCCGGTACTGCTGTTGTACGGGAGCTTTGCGACAATGCCGCTGTAGCTGGCACCGAGGTACAGGTCGCCGGCGCTATCCTGCGCAAGTCCCGCGACGTTGCTGACGGAGCCGAGTTTCGTCCAAGCTCCGGTATTGACGTTAAAGAGTTCGACTGCGCCGCCATAAGAAGTGCCAACCACCGGGTTGCCTGCCGGATTCACGACAAAGCTGGAGCCGCCAGAACCGGTGCCGCCGTATGCGCCGCCGTTCGGCAGCGCCAATAGCCAGTTGGCCTGGTTCATCAGGAACGCGGGCACGCCGGCCGGGACCACCGTGTTGCTGATGGTGATGGCCACTTGAACCTGCGTCGCCGCCGCATACTGCTTGCCGCCAGCCGTGCCGGCCGCCTGGTTGGCGTCAACCTTGATGGCGCCGGTGGAGACCGCAGTGAGCACGCTGCCCGTGACGGTTGCGCATGCAGGACACGCCGAGGCGGGGTCGATGCTGAAGGTGACCGGGTTGCCGGATGCGCCGCCCTTAGCCGACAGCGTGACCTGCTGGCCGACCTGCAACGAAGTGGGCGGATTGAAGCCGGTGATGGTCTGCGCCAGAATCGACGACGTCGTGGCGGCGCCGCTCATGTTCACGTTGAACTTGACAGCCGGACTGGCGATATTGATGGTTGCCGTGCCCGATTGCGATCCATTGGGAGTCGCCGGCGGCGGGGCGAAGGTGGCCGTGAATTGGCAGGACGCTCCTGGAGATCCGGAGCTTCCGCTGGCGCATCCGTTGCTTGCCGCCGGGACCAAGGTGAACATGGTGTTGGTAGGCGCGGTAACGTCAGGAGTTGCCAAGGTTGCGGTCTCATTCCCGACGCTCTCGAGGTAAATGGTTCCGGAGTTTGTTACGCCGTCCTGCACAGTGCCGAGGTTGATGGCAGCGGCGGTTCGCTGGATGGCATATACTGCCTTGCCCGTCGCGTCGGTTGTGTAGAGGTCGCCCAGAGTGTCAAGAGCAATTCCGAGCGCGGAACTTGGATTCTTCTCGATCGTTATTGCGCTAGCAGTGGTTAGTGTCCCGCTGATATTCGGGATCCACACGATATTGCCGCTTCCGTGGTCGGAGACCACCAGGCTGCCGGATGGATCGACCGCAACTCCCCAAGGCGCGGCTATGTCCGGCACCGTCAATGTCGATTGAGCGCCAGCCATGTCGACCAGCACGTTGCCATCGCCAGTGTTGGCAACGTAGATGTTGCTCGATGCATCGACGGCAACTCCCCACGGATCCTTCAACCCCGCAATCGGAACCGCGGTCTGCCCGGTGATAAGGTCATAGCTTACGACACGGCTGTTGCCGAAGTCGGCGATGTACAGCCTGCCGTCCGGCCCGACTGCCAATCCACTCGGCTCGTTCAGTGCCGTTCCGTCGAATACAAACGTAGCTGGTATGAGCGTGGATTGTGACGCGGGAACCAACTTGCCGCTTACGTCGGGAATCTCGACGATTTCGTTAGTTGAGAAGTCGGCAACGTAGAGGTTCCCGTTAGCGTCGAATGCCGTGGCGGAAGGCTCGACGAAGTTTGAGCCGATCGACGTGGGTGTGGTCCCCGCCGGAGATCCCGCCGGGATCCAGAGAACTTTCCCTGCTCCTTCATCGGCCACAGCCATATCTCCGGCAGCATCCACAGAGACCGAATATGGCTTGGTAAAACCGCTTCCATAGGCTGTCGACACGCCGGGATCGACATTGCCTGCAGCACCCTGGCCCACGCCGGTAAGCGCCACATTTCCGCTGGCGCTGTTGGCGGAATCCGCGATGGTCAACACCGCGTTGCGCTCACCCACCGCGGCGGGCGTAAAGTTGGCGGTAACGGGGAACGACGAGAACCCGGCGGCGGTCAGCGGCCCCGAGCTGAAGACGCCGTTCCCTCCGCTGAATGCGGTTGAGCAAGTGGCGCCGGCGGCCGCAGTGACTTCGCTCGTCGATTTGCCAAACTCAGTGACGGAAAGCGCCAGCGTCGGAGGCGTAGTGCAAGAGGCCGCGCTGTCGAAGATCGTGGCACTGACTGCTGCTGCAGCGGTGCCTGTGGGAGAAGCGCCAAGCGACAATGCGCCCACCGGGATGAAGGACACGACGTCGCCGTTGTTATATGGAATTCCATAGAGGTTGCCTTGGGAGTCGAGCGCAACACCCTTTCCACCCTGCGTGGAAAGCATATAGATGCCGGTTGGATTGGGCCCGCCCGATTGCGTATTGGGAATGGCAAAAATGCCGTCGCCGTTGACAGAGAAGTACAGCGTGCCGTTGCCGGCGACTGCGAGGCCGCTGATACCGTTGCCATAGCCGGCGCTGTTGGTGTAGCTCTCCAAGACGGTTGGCGAGCCGGCATACTTTCCCGAGGAGAGCGGGATCTCGTTCAGGCTGGTGACCTTGCCTTTGGAGTTGTTGCCATCGACAAAGAAGATGTTGCCCCACGGATCGATTACGAACGCGCCAACCGGATTCTTGTCGGCATAAATCAACGTCGGCGTGGCGGAGGAGTTGGAGATGCAGGCAACGTTGCACTCGAAGATCGTGTTGGGGTTGGTGGTGGGGAGGGTGTTGGTTTCGAAAAAGAAATTGCCCTGCCCGTCAAAGGCGACGCCGGCAAATCCTTGGCCGCCAAGGGTGTTTAGGTAGGCCGAAATCGCGGGAGCAAAGATGCAGGGCGAAGTGTCCTGGTTGCCGCCCAGGCAGTTGGCAGTCGGAGCCGTTGTCCAACCGACATATTGGCCAGTCGCGGCGTCGTAGGGAATCTTGTAGACGTTGGCGTTGTAATTGCCGCCAAAATACAGATTGCCATAGCTGTCGAGCGCAGCGTTCGAGGCGCCTACGCCGGACGCTAACTTAGTGTCTGTCCCGGAAGGGGTGATCTGAAGAAAATTGGATGAATATCCGTCACCGACCAGAACGTTGCCGTTCAAGCCGATGACAAATGTTCCCCCCACGGGCTCCTGGGAACCGTCCCAACCGCCGCCCGTAAGCGCTCCTAACTGTGTGGGCGTTCCGGAAACCACGATGGGCGTCTGCGCGTAAGCAGGCGCGCCAAGGCAAAGGGCCAGCAGCGCGAACAGGGCTACCCATGATCCCGCCGCAAAAGACCGCACTGGACTCGTCAATTTGTTCCAAATCATTTGCATTCCTTCTTCCTCCGATCTGCTTCGATCCCCGACCCGGGGAATCGGTGACGGTCCGGTTTGTCCCGCATCGTCCTTTGCCAACATCAAGCTTGCGTCATGCTCCGCATCAAGCATCGTCCTTGGTTCTCGACAACCCCCAACCGGAGGTCGCAACCCGTATCCATCGGTTCAACATCGATATCCTGTTGAACCCCGCGCCTTTCGAGCTTTCATGCCCCGGGATGCTCTCGCGGTTGGGGACCCATTCTGGCTTGCCGTTGCGGTCAACGTCCCACTGAATTCCAGGCAAGATTCGACGACGCAATCGCAACCAGCGCTATGGGTACTTCTCCGGGAAAACCCGGGCAAAACACACGCAGGAAAAAGAATCCTGAAAAACTCGCCGGCGAACACCGACGCCACTCCGCACGGGGAACGGGCACGTCGACTTATCCTTGGGACTCCGTGCGGATTATCACCCAAATATGGTAACGATATACCGTACTCAACAGAATTTGCCGCTGTCAAGTGAAAAACGTTCGAGTAAAGCGAGTTAGGCAGGTGCGGCAATCGGGATCCGGGCGCTTAACGCCGGTTCGCCAGCGTACGGGGGGTTGATTTCCTCCTGTTGGAGCTGCGTCCTGGGGAGTGGCGGAACGAGGTTGGGGCGGGCCCGGCAGGGGGGCCCTATGGGCGCATTTAGCAGTTCCGTGATATTGTTATCTATGACTTACGGGTCCGGGACAAACAGGACTGCTCGCCAGGTGGCGCAAGCCTGGGTTTCGGCCGCGTTTTGCCAGTCCGCGATCGAGCGGCAACAGAAACCGGACAAGAAAATGGTGTTTCGCGCCGAAGCCGCTTTCGCCAAGCCGGAGATTCTTGGAAGCGTAGGAAGGCCGGGGCGTGAAGTATGCCATCCGCACCCCGGCTGACAAAAGCCTGGAACGGGATGGGGCGGAATTGCCGCCGCGCCCGGTGGGGTGTTCCCGCCACAGACCGATGGTGTGGTACAAGAGCTTTCTTTACAAGGCCGCCAATGGGACGACGGGACGGCGAGTCGTGGCGAAGGTTGAGCATCATGGCGGGGAGTTGTTCCCGTGAATCGGGTTCATCGCGACGCATCTGGAGACGCCAAGCCGGGCGGTGAAACGGTTCTACAACAAGCGGGGACGGCCGGGCCTTGGTCCTTGGAAGCAATGCAACAAGGATCGCGAGCGGAGACAAGAGGGGCATATTGGTTCGCAGACGCAGGGCAAAGCGGAAATTCCGGGTAATTCGGCCGGGACTGGGGATGCAAGACCTGATGCCGAAATGGGAAAAGGGGTTGGACGATGAGGAACAGGGGGCGGCAGCCGGCAATTTGGTTCGGTGTCCTGGCAAGCTTATGGATGGCGGCGTGCGGGGGCGGCGGAGGCGGGACCACAACTTCCAAAACCACGCCGACGGTGTCGGCATGGCCCGCGGCGAGTACGATCACGTACGGCCAGACACTGGTTTCGTCGACGCTGACCGGAGGCGCGGCGTCAGTATCCGGCACCTTCTCCTGGACGGCGTCCACGACGGCCCCCGCTGCGGGGACGCCCCGCGAGAGCGTGACTTTCACGCCTACGGACACGACCGGCTACAACACGGTGGCGGGCTCCGTCGTCGTCGTGGTGAACCAGGCGACGCCGACGGTGTCGGCATGGCCCACGGCGGGCGCGATCGCTTACGGGCAGACGCTGGCTTCGTCGACACTGAGCGGCGGCACAGCATCGGTACCCGGCACATTCTCCTGGACGACGCCCGCTACGGCGCCCGTTACGGGGACGGCCAGCGAGGGCGTGACCTTCACCGCTGCGGATGCCACTGACTACAATACGGTGACGGGCTCCGTCAGCGTGACAGTGAACAAGGCTACGCCGACGGTCTCTCCATGGCCGGCGGCGAGCGCAATCACCTATGGCCAGACGCTTGCGTCGTCCCCTCTGAAAGGGGGTGCGGCGTCGGTGAGCGGCACGTTTGCCTGGACTACGCCCACGATCGTGCCCAGTGGCGGGACGCCCAGCGAAAGCGTGACCTTCACGCCTTCGGACACGACCGACTACAACACCGCGACGGGCTCCGTCGGTGTAATGGTGAGCCCGGCCCTCCCAACCGTGACGGTGACTCCGGGCTCTTCGAGTATCACCGCCAACCAGAGCCTTTCAGTGACCGTGACCGTAAGCGGGGGTACGGGCAACCTGACGCCGACGGGTTCCGTGACACTCAGCGGCGGTGGCTATACAACCCCCTCCGCTAGCACTCTGACGGACGGAAGCGCTCAGATCACAATTCCCGCCAGCTCGCTGACAACGGGAACCGATAGGTTGACCGCGACCTACACTCCGGACGCAACCAGCAATGCAAGCTATACGAGCGCCAACGGAACGGGACCGGTGACGGTGAATGCCGCTGTCGCCTATGTGCTGACGGTTGATTCCGCCGCGCCGGCAAGCGGCATCTCGATCATCGTCTCTCCCGCTGACAACAACGGAGCAAGCTCGGGAACAACACCCTTCACGCGATCCTACTACTCCGGCACGCAGGTGACGCTGAGCGCTGCCCTCTCCGATAGCGGCTATTCCTTCGTCTCCTGGAGCGGATGCGCCTCGACAAGTGGGTCCGGCGGCTTCAACTGCAGTGTGACCGTCAACGCCGGCACCACCGTGACAGCAAACTTCAACCAGGCGGGAATAACGTCGATCGATGTAACGCCCAGCAACGCAACCATCGGCACGCAGCAGCAGTTCACGGCGACGGTGAAGGGCACGGGCAGCTACAGCGCCGGCGTGACCTGGTCGCTGACCTGTCCCACTTGCGGCAGTTTGAGCCCCGGCACGCTGAGCGCGAGCGGCCTCTACACCACACCGTATCCGGCTCCGGCATCCGTGACCGTTACGGCCACCAGCAGCATGACCGGGTTCACGAACGTGAGCGGCAGCGCGACTGTGACCTTGAACCCACCGGCAACGGCAACCGGCCCGGCGTTGGCCGTGGACGTGGGCACACCCAGCAATTCCAGCGAAAATCCGCATGCAATCAGCCCATACGTGTACGGAGTGAACGCGTATGTTCTGGATTCCGCCTCGAAGAAGATCGCCAACCCCGGGATTCTGCGCTGGGGTGGCGACGATACCTCGAGGTACAACTACCAATTAAACATGACCAACTCCGCCAGCGACTACTACTTTGAGAACTTCCAGGGTGGAGGAGGCCAGTTTCCCAACGCCACCGGGAGCACCAACTTCACGCAGTTCGTACAATCCACGGACGCCGCCGGCGCAGCGGCGCTGGGCACGGTGCCGGTACTCGGGTGGGTGTCGAATAACACGCAGTATGCCTGCGGGTTTCCGGAATCGCAGTTCCCCGGCCAGCAGTCCTACAGCCCCTCCAATTGCGGCAACGGCGTCGACCCGGAGGGGACGAATGGCTGCGCGTCCTCGGGCGGCTGCGATCTGTATGGAAACAGCGCGACCCAGGCAAACACCAGCATTGCGGAGCCTTCCCCGGACATTACCAACGCGTCTACGCCGGCTCCCGGCTCGTCCAGTTCGACTCTGGCAACGTGGGCAGATGGAACTTGGCCGGGGGGATGGGTGAACTCCCTGGTAACGAATACGAACTTTGGCAACGGCGCCAGCGGCAAAGGCGTTGCCATCTGGGATCTGGACAATGAGCCGACCTGGTGGGACGCCGTGCACCGTGACGTGCATCCTGCCGCCTTCACGTACGACGAGGCGACGAACAACGGGCTGGGCACGGCGTTGGCCATCAAGACAGCCGATCCAACAGCCCTGGTCAGCGGCCCGGTGATCGACTACTGGTGGGCGTACTTCTACTCCAAGAAGGACATTGAGGCCGGGTGGAGCTCCGGGCCCTGCTACCAGCCGTGGAGCAACCCGACCGACCGCGAGGCGCACGGAGGCCTTCCCATGATCGAGTACTACCTGCAGCAATTCAACAAATACTCGCAGGAGTATGGCGTCCGGCTGCTCGATTTTGTCGACATCCATGGCTACTTTGCGCCTCAATATCCCCTCGGCAGCGGCAACTCGGTGGCGTTCACGACCGCAGGCGACACCCAGGAACAAATCGAGCGCATGAATTCAACGCGCGTCTTCTGGGATCCGACGTACACCGATCCCGATACGACCGACCAGCCATATCCCCAGCCGAACTACATCACCGACTCGAATTACACTTCAAGATGTTCGCCGCCGGCGCAGGCGCCGCAACTGATTCCCATGCTGAAGCAGTGGGTGGCGAACGACTACCCCGGCACCAAGACAGCTATCGACGAGTACAACTTCGGCGGCTTGGAATCGATCAACGGCGCGGTCGTGCAGGCCGACATACTGGGCATTTTTGGACGCCAGGGGCTGGACATGGGGGCTTTCTGGCCGACGACCAACTACAGCCAGCAGGGTCCTGGTAATTACGCCTTTGGCATGTACCGCAACTACGACGGGAACGATTCGACTTTTGGCGACACATATCTGTATGCGGCCAGTACGGCGTCCGGCGCCGATGCCGAGAACCAGCTTGCCGTTTACGGCGGGCAAAGGAGCTCCGACAAGGCCATCACCGTGATGGTGATCAACAAGACCTACGGCTCGCTGACTTCAACGATCAGCCTGGAGAATCTTTCCGCGGCGAGCGGTACGACGGCGCAGGTATACCAGTACAGCGACGCCAATCTGAATGCGATCGTCCAACTAGCGGGCGTAAGCGTGACGCCGCCCTCGGGAAGCGGGACAACGAGCACCATCAGCAATTACACGTTTCCGCCGCAATCCATCACCCTTTTTGTGGTGTCCGACTAAGGCTGATGCGGTGCTCCTCGAGCGGCTTCAGAGTTTCGGCGCCTTGGGCAGCAATCGTGCCAGACGGCTTCTTCTTCCACCCCGGCGGCACAGACCTGCCGCCGGGGCCCCAGGATGAGGCAGGAGCCACTCAGCCGCACCGGGTTCCCTCCCGTCAACTCTGAATCTACTGCAGCGAATATTTGGCGGGCCAGGCCGCACGATGGCCGGACCCGAACTCAGCCTCAATACCCGTGTAAAGGGGATGGGGCAGGGCATTCGATGATGCCGAAATCATGGCTCGCGAAGAGATGTGCGGCCCGTCACAAAACAGCATGCCATCCGATCTGAGAGCAGGAATGCTCACAGTAAGTTTTGATCGTGGTCAAGCTCCCCGGCGCGAGAACCGATGGCCAACTCAACGGAGGGACGGAGGGCGGTTTGCGCCATCCTCGATGCCTGACGGAAATCTCGGGACCCGGACCGCTGAGGCTTTTCCGGATAGAAGCTTGCCGGGAAAATCAGAGTGTGAAGTGAAACGCTTTTCCCCTTGCCGAAGGAGAGGTTCTTGCGGCATTATGACTGGGGTGGCAAACGAGTTCCTCGATCGACGGCCCACGGGCGGGAGCGTTGCCCTGCTTGATCTTGCAGCAGCCGAAGCCCCTATTTGAGTGCCGATGGTGCTGCCGATGGTGCCGATGGTCGCGCTGTCCGGGGCTGGCGTGTCTCTGCGGAACCACTCAAAACGCCCACTCCGTACGCCCGGGAAGCTGAAAAACCGGCAAACCTGCGGTATCGATCCCATCGTTGAAAATCCCGGATAGAATTCACTTGACAGAATCTGAGCGTATGCTGGAGAATTCCTAGTCATCAATGCAGAAAGAGAACCTGCGTCCGAATACTCAAGGGCTTGAGTGGCACGTAGTGGCTTGAGCGGGGTGTGCAACAGCTTAGGTTCGGTGTGAGGACCGGGAACCAGGATTCGAAGACAAAAACGGAATGTAGCCGACGGGGGGACTACTATGAAGTTCTTTTCAGGGAACAGGCCGACTGCCTCGTTGCTGGTGATGCTAACTGCGGTGCTCCTGCTGGCGCAAGCGGCGCTTTACGGGCAGGCGACAGGAAACGTGACTGGCATTGTCGCGGATACCACAGGCGGTGTCATTCCAAAGGCCACGGTTGTATTGATCGACCAGCAAACGGGAATCAAGCGCACCACGACCAGTAACGGCGAAGGCGCTTTTGCATTCGCCAGTGTTATCCCCGGCCTCAGTTACCAGCTCGCGGTGACGGCCGAGGGTTTCAGCCCCTGGCAGTCCCAGACGTTCCGGGTGCGTGCGGGCGATCAACTGGGATATACCGACATCCGGTTGAAGGTGGGCGGCGCGGTCGCGTCGGTTACCGTGGAAGCGCAGGTCGAATCCGATTTGGCCGCGCTCGATACTGGTGAGCGCAGCAGCATCATCACCTCCGAGGATCTGAACAACCTCACCATCGTTGGTCGCGACGCCGGTGAGCTGGTCAAGATGTTGCCCGGATATGCGATGTCGACCGGCGATCAGGGTCTCTTCAACCGTCCCGGATATAACAACGCCGTAGTGGGCCTGAGCGGCCCCACATCTGCTTATGTCGCCAACGGCTCCGGCCCGGCCGGCATCGCCATCGTAAGTGACGGCGTTTCGCTCACCGACATCGCCACCAATTCGGGGTCGGTGCAGCAGATGAACATCGAGATGGTCTCTGAGGTCAAGGCCTCCAATTCTTCGTACGGCCCGGAATACGCGAAAGGGCCAGCGCTCATCAGCTCCTCGACGAAAACGGGCGGCTCAAAGTTTCACGGCGCCACCTATTTGACGGCCCGCAATGCGGTTTTGAACTCCAACGACTGGTACGACAATTACCTCCGCCAGTCCCGCCCGAACGAGCAGTATTTTTATCCCGGTGGTAATTTCGGCGGTCCGCTGCCGCTTCCGTTTACGAGTTTCAATCACAACAGAGATAAGCTGTTCTTCTTTGCAGGGTTCGAGTATTACCACCAAGTCTTTGAGGCCGATCAACAGGCGATCTCTGCCTGGGTACCCACCGCGGCCGAGCGCCAAGGCGATTTCAGCGCCGCTTCGCTCGATGCCGAACTATGCGGCGGGCGTCCTGACGGCCAGCCCAACCCCAATGCCATTCAGCCGATGTGCTATGTGGATAGCTTCTTGCCGAATGGAACTGCAGTGTCCAACAACAATGCCAAACCCTACGTGAACGGCGCCGGCGCGGCGCTCGTGAATTGGTTCCCGGCGCCCAATGCAGATCCTTTCACCAACCCTTTTGGTTACAACTATATCCAGCAGCTCCAGCAGAACCAGAACGGGGGCGTGTTCCGGGCCACGCTGCAATATAACATCGATACCAAGAATATCCTGTTCCTGGTCTATGGACTACAGAAGGAAATCGACGAGGATCCTGTCGCTCTCGGCTACTTCCCGACCGGCGGAGTGCCTTATCCCGGCGACATCACCACCGGCGACGTTTCGAATGTCCTTGCCGCGCGCTACACACGCCTCTTCGGTTCGAGCGTGACCAACGAGTTCTCCGCCGCGATGTCCTTCGTCAGCCTGCCCGGAAAGATGGGTAACCCGTCGGCGGTGGACCGGTTTGACATTGCGGGAAACGGCGGCCTCGGTTTCAATTATTTGGGCATGTACAAGAACAACGACGACTATGCCGTGCCTGCCATTGCCAATGGAGGTGGAAACGGCTATCCGAACTTGCTCATGCCCGGCGGGTTTTACCAGAACCGGATCCACACCAAGAAGGTCGATCCGATCATTCAGGACACAGTGAGCTGGCAGTTGAAAAACCACTTCCTGCAGTTCGGTCTCTATGGGGAGCAGGGGACCTACAACGGCATCGCCGATCCTGGCGCTTATCCTCAGGGCGAGTACACTTTCAATGTCGGCAATGCGTACTACGAGTATTCGTCGACCAATCAGGCGCCGTATAACGGCTGCGTGAACCCGAACCCGGCCGGCAACCTGCGCAATTCCGGCGCCGCTTATCTGGGAAGCTGTTATAACCCCACAGCGCTGATGTACGAAGGGTATGCCGATTCGTTTACGCAGACCAATTTCACGCCCCTCGCCGACTTGCGTTACACGACGGTGGCCGGGTTTGCCATGGACACGCTGAAGCTGCGCCATCTCAGCTTGATCTTCGGCGCGCGCTTCGAGCATCTCGGCCCCTGGACGGATCGTCATAACAATGGCCTGGCGACATTCTCCGACAGCCTTTACACCACGCAATGCAGCGGCTACACGCGCAACTGCAGCAGCAGCGGTTTCCCGGGCATCACGTGGTCTTCCCAGAATGCTGGCGTGTCGAACTCCGTCAACTCCCCGCCAACGATCTACGCAACTCCTCGCGTGGGGGCGTCGTGGGATATCTTTGGAACAGGCAAGACCGTACTGCGCGGCGGCTGGGGCATGTACCGCAACCAGGAGCAGTTCAATCCCTATGCGCTGGCGGCGGCGACAGCCCAGGGATACAAGACCACGAATCTGGTGGGAGCGCTGACCTTCAACCAAATCGACAGCCAGTCGCCTGTCCTGCCTCCCGATTTCAGCGCCTATGTGCTTTCGCCAAATGATGGAGTTCGTCCCATCTACTACGAATTCAACGGCGGAATTGATCAGGCCATCCCCAAAATCCGGTTCCTGCGCCTGGGGCCTTCGCACTTGTCTGTCGCGTACGTAGGCAACGAAAGCGTGAATCTGGGTTCGTATAGCGGGAGCAACAGTTACAACAGCGCGTCGGACATCAACATTATCTGCGGCATTGAGACGGGTTGCCCCACGAATAACAACCCGGAGATGGCGGGCGCGAAGGATAACCTCTTCTTTGTCAGTTATGCAGATCTCCCGAGCAATCTGACTTCGCTTTACGGCAATCCCGTCATCGACGGCATCGGCGGGCTGGGCACGCCGGAATACGATTTCTTCCGACCCTACCCCTTCTACCAGCACATCTATCAGCTCAAGCACAATTTCTACTCGAACTATAACAGCGCGCAGGTCGTGTGGAACAAGACCGGGGGCATCGTTTCGTGGGGCGCCAACTACACCTTCGCTAAGAACCTTGCCACCGCTTCATCGTACAACAACCAGCTCGTCGATCCGGTCAACCTGCGCAACGACTACAACCCGGTGCCGTACGACCGGACGCAGGTGTTCAACATTAATTACCTGGTCGACCTGGGCAAACGCTACAAAGGTGGGCACTGGGCGGTCTCTGAGCTTGCCAATGGCTGGCGGATCTCCGGAATCTCGCAGGTCATGAGCGGTTTCCCGCTGGCCTCTGAAAACGGCGAGAACTTCGGCTTTGGATACGCCGGGTTCGCGAATGCCGTGCAGGTTACGAATCCAAACCAGGCAGATCAGCAAGGTGAGGGACAGTGTGAATCCCTTTACGGCATCAAGCCCGATAAGAACGGCAACACGTATTGTGTCACATACATGAATCCCGTGGTGTGGTTGGGCACGCCGGACGTGCAAATGATGCCCGGGCTTGCGAACGGTGGCGTCAGTGTCAAGGGCGGGACGCATACGCACCAGTTCATCAACCCCCTGGGTTTCGAAATACCGCAGCCTGGGAGTAACGGAGTCTACCGGCTGCCCTACCTGCGCGGTCCGGCGTACATGGAACACGATGTGACAGCGTTCAAGAGTTTCTCCCTCGGAGAGGGAAAGAATCTGGAGTTGCGGATGGGTGCTTTCAACGTGTTTAACCATCCGCTGGTTTCGTTCAACAACAACAACACCACGAACCTGAATCTCGGTATCCAGGACGGGCTCGTTGGTCAGGCGCTGACGCAAAACATGCTCCAGTACCAGGATTTCGGCATTGCAAATATCAAGGTCGGAAGCAGGACGACGGTGCTGGAAGCGAAGTTTTCGTTCTGATGGATTCTTGTCCGGGCAACCGCTGCGTGAATCTGGTGCGGCGCCCGGAAGGGGGACTCGCAAACGGCCGGCAAGGGCGGAATGGCTGGCCGAGCAGGATTAAGAAGTGCGGCATCCGCCTGCTGCCGAAGCCGCGTAAGCGGGCGGACAGGTAAGCCGCTCGTAAGGGGATATTTGGTTGAGCTTGTCGGAGGGAGTGTATGGCCATCGAATCTACAGTCATGTTGCGTAGGGTTGCACGGATCGCGTGCCTGGTTCTTCTTGCCGCCCAGTTGCCGGGCGTTGCCGCCAAGGCACAGTTGCCCATTAAGGCACCGGCCCAGGTCACGGTGGGCTCGGTCGTTCCCTTCAGTCATGGCAGCACCGGCGTTTGGGTTCAGATCTACTCGATGAAGCAAGACCCAGTGCACGACCATATCCTCTTCCTGGATTCCGCCGCCAGCGTGATCTACGATATGGCGCCTGGCGCATCGGCGCCAACGGAGATCGTGGGGCCCGAGCCATCCAACAAGGACAGTTCCGATTGTTCGCTGCTGGAGTACAAGGGCTCGTACTGGAACGCCGCCATTGCGTTCGACAAATGGGACAACCTTTATGTCACGGATCGCTATGGTTCTTCTGTCCAGTTCTGCCGGGTCCCGTACGACGCCAGCTCGGGAACGTGGCTTTTCAGCAATGCGGATATCTGGAAGGGCCCCACGTACACCAACAGCAGCGGCCAGACGGCGTCGATCCCGCCCCAGGATCTCCAGGTGGGCGATGACGGCGTCACATTCTATGTAAGCACCTCCGATACCGAATCAATCTTCAAGTACGTGGTGAATGAGAGCGGCACTGTCACTTCGGTTACGCCCTTGGCCACGGGCCTGGAGACCATGGTTTCCCAAATCGCGGTCGACCACGCCGGCAACCTGTATTTCGTTGAGAACCAAGGCTCTTATCCCAACAATGTGCATGGCATTCGCGAAATTGCCGCTGGTTCCGCACCCATTGTCGGCGACGGAACCGGAGCGGCCGAATCGGCGTTGCCGCGGATCGACCAGGGCGGCTGGAACGGCATTACCGGCATGTTCATTGACCCACAAGGGAACATGTATTTCGGCAGCGCGAACAACATCTCATACGGCGGGCAGGCGGATGGCGTTTTCATGATTCCGAATGAGGGCACACCGTCGAACCCGAAACTGGTGTGGGCCGATACGGTGATGGTTTCGCCGGTTGATGGCGGATACCCGCCTATGGTCGACAAAAGGGGGTTCCTTTGGATCGCGACTAGTTATAACAACAACTGGTCACCCGCCGGTGTGAACGGCCCAACGTGCGATACCACGGACCTGCAGACCCAGACGGCAACGTGTTTGACATCGACCATTGTTTTGTGGAAGCCCGGCGCTCTCGGCCTGGGCACTTCCGCGGTGGGTGGGCCGAGCGCAGTGCCGGTCACGGCCTACTCGGTAGCAGCGGGCGGCGGAACGTTGACGTTGACCGCGAACAACTCCTTCACTGAAAACGAGGTGGTCACGATCTCGGCAAAGTCCGGCGACCCCTTGTACGCGCTGAACGGGCTCAGCTTCTACGTGTCGGGAACCGGCTTGAGCAGTAAGGCTTTCAATATTTCGACGAGCGCTATCAGCGCAGGCGCGAGCGGCTCGACATCCGCCACGGCCACCGTCAACCAGACGCAAGCCGTCTATTTCATGTTCAACCAGCCCACCACGCCGGCCTCCATTGCTCTGGCGAAGCCGAGCAATGCAAGTTTCCAGACCGTCGCCAACAATCCACTGTTGGATGTACCGGCGCCGACGAATCCTGTGTTGCCCTGCACCGCGGGCACCACCTATCCGGCTTTCAGCGCTAACATGACGACAACCAGCTCATATAGCTGGTGTCCGTATTATGTGCAGTTGAATACCACCAAGGCTGGCCCCGTGGAGGGCGAGGTGCAGTTGCTCAACTCCTCGGGCGGCGTCATCGAAGGCGCTAGCGCCTACCTGAGCGGTATCGGGCAAGGCGCGGCAGCTTCGGCGGTTTCTTCGGCCACCGTTCAGTCCATTGCTTCCGGGCTGAACACTCCAAAGCAAGTAGCGGCTGATCTGTGGGGCAACACGTATGTCGCCGATTCTGCCTTGAAAGCCATCGAGAAATATCCTGCCGGCACCACCAGCCCGACATCGGGCAAGGTTGTCGGCAGCGGCCTATCGGCGCCCAGCGGCGTGGCCGTTGACGGCGTCGGCAATCTCTATATCGGGGATTCCGGCAACATCTACGAGATTCCTTATATTGGCGGCGCCTTGGCTGCTTCGGAGCAAACGCAGATTGCCTCCGGTTTGGGCACCGGCGACTTGAATCTTGCCGTCGATGGCGGGGGAGATCTTTTTGTGGCGGATGAGGCCAATAAGCAGGTGGTTGAGATACCGAATCCGCAGGCAAAGCTGTTGATGCAAAGCTATCCGCAGATCACGTTTGGATCGGGTTTCACGGGTCCATCGGCGATTGCCACTGACAGCTCGGGGAATGTGTGGGTGGCCGATGGAACGGACCTGTGGGAGATCACAATACCTTGGGGAGGGTTGACGAAGGTTGCAGGCAACCTCCAGGCTCCGGTGACCGGTTTAGCCGTGGACCCGTCGGGTTCCGTCTTTGTTGCGGAAGCCGATGGACTGGTGTGGATTCCCTATAGCACTACCACAGGCGCCCTGAATGTGAACGGTCAGATTCTGTTGACAAGCGGCCTGGGCAGCGGCCCCGCGATACCTTGGGGCGTGGCGCTTGACGGTACCCAGAATGCCTATGCGACGTACGGCTCCGGGTCAACCGCCGGTTTGGCGCAACTCGGCATTGGCGGCACATACAACTTCAGCAACTATGGGGAGGTCAACCCCAATGTTCCGTTTGAAGTGGACGCGCAGATTCTCAATCTGGGCAACACGCCCCTGACGGTTTCCGACGACCCAACTGTCGATCTGATCTCCGGAGCCGGCGCCAGCGATTACACTGTGGGGGCGGCGACGGAAAACTCACCGGCCTGCAGTTCTTCCACGAGCACTCCACCGGGCGGTTCCTGCTACCTCGGGATGGTTCTTCAGGCGCCTTCCGCGGGCGAGACCAGCGCGTCGATCTCGGTCGTAAGCAATGCTGTGAATGCGACGTTGGGCCTCGATATCGCTGTGTCAGGCAACGTAATCCAGGATCTACGGCCAGCGACCACGGCTTTGATTGCGGTCACTCCGGTGACTACCACGGGGTGCTCCGGCGCGACTTATCCGGGGTGCAACACGATCCAAGTGACCGTAAGCGCCGGCGCAGGCTACGGTACGCCGACGGGGACGGTGACGCTTTCAGTGGGCAGCGCCAACGGCAATCAGCCCCAACAGATCCAAACCCTGAATGGCTCCGGCGTCGCTACATTTTCTTACAATGGGCTGCTCGGTGGAACCTACACCGTAAATGCGGACTATAGCGGTAGCGGCAAAGCAGGCGCCAGCCAGAACACCTGTTCGACGACTACCCCGTGCTTCGCCGGGAGCGCCGTCAAGTCCACGTTCACAATCGCTAGAGCAATCCCGACAATCGTGATCGGGGTGCCAGTGACGAGTAGCAGTTGTCTGAATTACACCACTTTGACCAATGGGACTTCGTCGTCGAGTTGCGCCGCCAACTCGAAATTTGTGACCGTGTGGGCCGGAAATACCTACGTGAACTGGACAAACCCGGTCTACGTTTCCGCTGTTGTGAGTTCGTCGGTGGGTACGCCTTCCGGGACCATAACCTTCTCGCAGAATGGACAACCTGCCGATCCAACCCAGGGCGTCAATGGGGCCATTGCGCCGAACGGCAATGGCGTTGCGACCTTCTCACTGCAGAATCTTGGCCTGGGTGTGTACAACCTGACGGCAGCGTACAGCGGCGACGTGAACTACGCCCCCGAAAACATTGCGGTGGCGACTTTCTACGTAATCGTTCCAAGCGTTCAAGTCACTGAGTCCGCCGGGACCGTAAGCATTACGCCCGGGACTCCGGCAACGGTGACTCTGACGCTGATGCCGCTCGTGGGGTTCAGCGAAAATGTGAGTTTGGAGTGCAACTCGGCCAATGCGCCCATCACGCTGGCTCCGACCACCCCTGCAACCACGTTGCCCAAGTACTCGGAGTGCACATTCAATTATGCGAATCCCAGCACGGGCACCGAGCCCGTGGGCAAGAGCGGCGCGGTTGCATCGACCATCGTAATCACCATCAGTACTAACGTAGCGGTTAACGGCGGCACAACGGCTTCGATCGCGAGGCAGTCGCCCTGGGCGCTGGCCGGCCTATTCGGACTCGGTTTGGCCGGGTTGATTGCAGGGCGCAGGAAATTCTACCGTTGGATGGCGGTAATCTGCGTCGCGATGATGCTTTCCGGGTTGTTGATGGGCATCAGCGCCTGCACGAACGCCGGGTATTCAACGCCGCCGCCCGCACCAAACGTGACGACACCTGCAGGGAACTATAACGTGCAAATCATCACCTACGATCCGGAGGCGCTGATTCAGAACTCTCTGACAACGCCGATGTTTACGTTGCCGTTGAACGTTCAGTAGCGGTGGCGGAAACCGGGCGGAGCGAAATAGCACTCTCCGGGAACTTGAGGCGGTTCCCGGAGAGTTGAAAGAAAGCCAAAGCCCCAACCAGCGAGCGAGCAAGAGCCGCTTGCGGAAGTTTGATACGAGATCGCTTCGGGAGGAATGCAATGGCCACCACGTCGTTCACCGTACTGCGCAGGTTTGCCGGCTTTGCGTTTACGCTGATGCTGTTCAGCTTGTGCCTGACTGGGCTAGCCGCAGGCCAAGGATCGCCGCTGGTGACCGCCAGTTCCGCCGCCGGTTTGTCTCATCCCACGGGGTGGGGGACCATCCAGCAAACGGCTCTCGACCGGGCTGGCGACTGGCTGGTTGTGGATTGGACCAACGGCGCGCTGTACGAGTTTCCCGTGGGCGGAGGAGCGGCGATAACGCTTGCGGCCGCAACCCCTTCGGCGAGCCTGGGGGGCGGCTACCAAAACCCCGGCATCGCCATCGATCCCGGCAATAATCTCTACCTGGAGGCCAACTGGAACAACTGCATTGTAATGTTCCCGTGGAACGCCGCAACGGGCACCTGGACCGGCCTTAACGATGGAGGGGCTAACGACCTGTCGCCCAGCAACCCCACGACGACGATGTGCACCAACTCCGGAAAGAACAACGAGGCTGAAGCCTGGGCGCAGTACAGCGTCTCCGATCTGACGGGCACTGGCCTTGCCGGCTGGTTTCAGCCATGGGCCATCGCCATCGGCAACCACGACAACTTAATGGTCGGCACTCAAAGCGGTAACGACGGCCTCGCCATTCACAGCCTCTTGGTCAACAGCCCGTGGTCCAATCCGACGCCCGCTGGCTGGAATTGGATACCAGCTACGGGGCTGACGGCGCGTCCGATCTCCATTGCGCAGGATTCGGCAGGTAACGCTTATTTCGTTGAGGACTCCGGCGGACTCCCCGGCGTCCTTGAAGTTCCGGCGGGCACAACCAGCGGACAATACACGTCAGACGCGGGTCTCCCCCGCGTGGACCCGGATCTGCCTGCCGTGAAGGGCGTCATTACCGATGCGGCCGGCAACCTGTACATCAGCGATTCGCAGGTCGGCGTCGTCGAGGTCCCCAATCCGTCGGGAACCCCGGAAACCTCCTCCGCGGTTCTGGTCGTCCCCGTTCCTGCTCAAGGCGAGGTGGCCATCGACTGGCAGCGCGGTCTCATGTATGTTCCGACGCCCCAGACACAGACTAACGGCCAAGCGGATGTGGCCAAGGTCGGCTTTGGCTATGCGGAGTTCGGCTCTTCAGCCGTAGGCAAAACACCCTCCGTAGGGTCAAATGTTGTCTTCGGCTTTAACGGCAGCGTGACTCCGGCGAATTTCACCATCATCGAAAACGGCGTGCAAAATCCCGATTTCGCCATCACCGGCGGGACCTGCACCACCGGAGTAGCCTACGCATCCGGCAAGAATTGTGTCGAAAATATATCGTTTACTCCGACTTCCGTAGGCAACATTTCCGCCAAGCTGCTGATGCTCGACGCGAATAACAACATTTTGGCGTCCATGGTGCTGCATGGCGTCGGTGTGGGCGCGAACATCCAAGCGACCCCCGCGCTGCAGTCCACTCTGGGCTCCGGGCTGAAGACTCCGACCCAAGTGGCGATCGACGCGCTGGGCGATGTCTACATTGCGGATCGGGGCCAGGGCAAAGTCCTTGAGTATGCCGCGGGCTCCTCCACGGCAGTCTCCATTGGCACCGGATTGACTTCTCCCACTGGCGTCGCGGTCGATGGCGCAGGGGATGTTTTCATCGCCGATAGCAGCACCGGCAAGGTGTACGAAGTGCCCTTTGGGCCAAGCGGCCTGAGTACGACGGGGCAGGTGACCCTGGTGAGCGGCCTTGGTACTACCGGGTTGCAACTGGCCGCGGACGGGTTGGACAACCTGTACATCGCCGATCCGAGCAAGGGGCGGGTCGTAAAACTGAGCGCTATCAGTGCCTCGACTTCCTCCAGTCTGGGACAGACAGAAGCATTCCTCACCACCGGCTTTACCGCTCCATCTGCCGTGGCTGTGGACGCCAACAACAATCTCTACGTGATCGACGGCGTGAACCTCTTCGAGCTTCAGGGCGGCGTGGGCGCGCCAACAACTCTACTGAACGATTTAAGCGGTGCCACAGGATTGGCAATCGATCCTTCCGGCGCTGTCTATGTTTCATCCGCCAGCGGGACCACACGTATTCCCTACGTGAGCGGCGCCTTGAATACCGCTGAGGCGACCGCAGTTGCCTCGACGGTGAGCAATACTTCGTCGGTCGCTCTTGACCGAATGGCCAATGTGTATCTGACCCAATCTTCGGGCGGCGCCGTCACCCTGGTGAACACCAGCGGGACTCTGAGTTTGTCCACGCCCGCCAGCCTTACATCCTCCACAAATGCGATCGCCACCATCACCAACGCCGGAAACTCGGCGCTGACCGTGACCGGCTACACCAGCACCAATTCGGTGGACTACACTGCTGCAGATACGTCGACCGGCGGCTGCGAAGCGGGTAGCCCGGTGGCGGCGGGTGCCAGTTGCACGGTGAACGTCACCTTTGACCCGGGAGCTGGAGAGCAAGGGACTCTCACCAGCCAAATCGGAATCACGAGCACTGCCGTGAACGCTCCAATAGTGATTGACGCCGCTGGCGTAGGACTGGCGCTAACCACCTCCGCAACGACCGTTGCCGGGGGAGCCAAGGCAGCCGAGGTCATCAATACCCCCCTCACAATCACCGTGGCGTCGAATAGCGGCGCAGGCGTTGCGCCCACCGGGACAGTCACGGTGAGCTACACAACCTGGACAGTGGTAATTCCCAGTTCGGGACCGAATGCGGGCATTCCCACCATTACGCCGGAAACTGCGACGGCAACGTCGAATCTGACGAATGGCAGCGCCAGTTTCGCTCTCTCGCCGGTATTGGCGGGGACGCAGAACATGACCGTGTCTTACAGCGGCGATCGAGTCTACGGCCGATCGACGGGAACGATGTCCGTCAGCGTGGCGAAGTCCGCGATTGCGGGGATTAAGCTGCCCAAGTTCCCTGATCCGACAGATATCGATCTGCCGTTCGTTCCGGCAGGGACTGGCGGTGGCACCGTTCCGTACGACGGATCGGAAACGCCCTTCCAATACAACTTCATAATGGCAGTGGGCACCGCTGCGGGCGTCCCCACCGGACAGATTACGGTGATGGACAACGTGACCGCGTGCCCTCCGGGAACTTCCGCGGCGGGAATCGGCGCGGCAACCTGCATTCTGGCCGGATACACGGCCCCGGGCGGATACTCGGGCGTGGCATGTCCTAACTCGTCCGGCTCCGGAGTGTTGACCATCGAGAATGCCGGAACGCCCACGGGCGCCCAGGCATCGTTCCCGACAAGTTGTTTGTGGTACGTGCCGCAGGGTGTCAGTTATTCGCCGGTGATCTTTACGCACTACATTTATCCGGTGTATAGCGGCGATGCGAATTTCACGGGCTTTACCGGGACGGCATCGACCTTGTTGCAGTCTGTCCGTGGACCCATGGTGCAAATTACCCAAACCGGCAATGCGGCGTCACAGACTGTTGCTCCGTCGCTGACGGTGCAGGCCGGATCCTCGGCAAGCATGAATCTGACTCTCACCTCGATCCTCGGTTATGGGATTGCTGGACTGAACTCCCAGTTGAACGCTACTAACTTCCCGGTTTCGCTGACATGCGACAATCTGCCGCCGCACACACAGTGTTCGTTCAGCTATCCCAACCCGGACCCGATTGTACCCAACGCCGTGGATATCCCGTGCCCCTCTGGCGCAACGACGACACAAGTTGCTGACGGCTCGGTTCAATGCACGCCGGGACAGGTGATCGTGACTCTCTACACCGATGTAACCGCGGGCACCACGACCAGCCAGAATGCTCGCACTACCTCCATCACGCTGGCGGCAATCTTTGGCTTCGGAATGATCGGGCTCTTCTTCCGGCGCAGAACCTTTGAAAGAGGCCGGCTGATGATGATGGTGTTCCTGATGATTGTGGGAGGGGCGCTGGCGGTCAGCATTACAGCCTGCAACACCACAATTTTGACCCCCGGGGCGTCGCTGAGCACGCCGGCTGGAACCTATGCGGTGACGATCACGGCGGACGAAGTGGGCACGCTGTGTGTATCCGAGCCCGGCAGCTCGGGCGACAATTGCATTGTTCCAGGGAGCGGATCGACATCGAATAACGGCATCAAGGTCTATGGCTCCCAAAACCAGGTTTCTATACCGTTCTACGTTAACGTGACCGTGCAATAGGCACGGGTTGTACGCGGCGGAGCAAAAACAGACCACGAACCTGCGCGTGAGCGCGGGTTTGTGGCGGAGTAAAAGTGGTTCTTCCTCATATTTGGTGAAGATCCTGCGTGTCATCTCGTGGCGGCAATCCTGGCCAGCCTGACCAGCACATGCCGCCGACATGACGTGTGGATCCCCAATTGTATTTCGCGCAGTTGTTGATCAACCTGCCCTCGGTAAGAATGGGCGAACAGTTGGCTTGGCTGCCCAACCAGTGGAAGCTGCATCAGTTCTCACCCTTGCGGTTCACGCAGCCACCGCAGTACATCCCGTGGCGTTTTGCCAGTTTCTGAAGTTGCCGGAGAAAGTGGCCTTGCCGTTTCCCAGCGGTGTTCCCGAAGATGAGGCGGCTGTCCGGGTACCGCCGCCGACGTGCTTGCATCCGCTCAATGAAATCGTCTGGTACGGGAATCCCGCTCTCCTCACGGTCCTTCGATGACCAGTCGAGGTCGCGTTTGTCCTGAATCAAGAACTCATGCAGGTCGAAGTTGATGTTCGCCCAAGTCGCTGTGCTGACCTCCTGTTCCCGGCCACCTGTGACGAGGAAGAACTGAAGCAGGTCGGTCTCTTCCTCATTGGTCACGGCGAACAGCCGATTGAGGTCGGCTTCTGAATATGCCCGGACGAGCGGTTCGGTGTACTTTACCCGGTCTGTCTTAAGCATCGGCCACGACAGGGCGTATTCGGTGAAAAAGGTTTTCAAATACGAAAGCCTGTTGTGAATGGTACGGCCGTCCGCGCCCTTGTCCCGCATCCAGTCCATGAACTTGAGGATGTCCCAGCGGGTCAGGTCGGCAGTGGACTTGTCGCCAACGACGGCAAGGAAGTCCATCATCGCCCGATTGTAGGCCAAGAAGGTCTTGTGCTTCTTCGACTTCTTGACGCGATTGAGGTATACGGTCGCAGCGTCAGCAAGTTGAGGCTTCTCAGGCACATCGGACTGCTGCGTGTTCCGCTGCCCATGCGCTTGAGGGTTGATTGCAGCCTTGCGGAGTTCAGACTGCTGGTTGATGAGGGCTACTTGGGCTTTGTCCGCGAAGCGGCCAACGCTCCGGGCGCGTTTGCGGTCGCCTTCGTACCAGACGAGATAAAAACTCTGGCCGGTTGGAAGGTCTGCCAATTTCTTCGGTGGGGTACTGTACCCTGCGCTATTGCGGATGTACAGTCGCGCGGTAGTGTCCGCCATAAATCCTCCAAGGGTTAATACTCAGAGGTCGGCGATTCTTAACAGTTTATCGTAACAGTGACCGTATATTGTTGATTCTAAATGATGGCGGAGAGGGAGGGATTCGAACCCCCGATAGCCTTGCGACTATGTGGCTCTGTTGACATCCTCGGTACGCCTTTGATTCAGCAGGTCAGAATGGGGTTAAGCTGAAGGTGTTCTGGCGCCTCTGCTCTGTTTTATGGCTGAAGTCGGGCTGGTGCGATATGGCCGGCTG
>Ga0326728_10004509_pt1 | contig 40998 bp, 38 predicted proteins | sample MB3enrmetagenome_FD_207602 | JGI IMG/M metagenome (GOLD analysis project Ga0326728, IMG submission 207602) | Lab enriched peat soil microbial communities from McLean, Ithaca, NY, United States - MB31MN | ecosystem: Environmental > Terrestrial > Soil > Wetlands > Peat | place: USA: New York... | reverse complement strand
CATCGCCTGCGAGATGCGCAGCGCCGGACCGATGCCGAAACGCCGCGGGATCGAATGAAGCCCGGCCTCGCGGTCGAAGTCAATGTCCTGGCAAGCGTATAGGACGTCGAAGCCCCCGACCCAGAGCGTCACGGCCGCGCAAAGGATCAAAATGCGCGGATCGAGTTTTCCGGCGATGGCGATCCACGCCGCTGCGGGCGAGATGCCGAGACAGAAGCCCAGCACGACGTGCGACCACAAAGTGAAGCGCTTCGTGTAGGAATAAAAGAACAGGATCGCGAGCGCCAGCGGGGAGAGTTCGAGGGCAAGGCGGTTCAATCGCCACGCTGCGAGGACCAGAACCGCGGATGCCATGACCGCAAAGCCCCAGGCGAACCCGACCGAGAGCGCGCCGGTGGGAAGCGCGCGGCGGTTGGTGCGCGGGTTGCGGCTGTCGTATTCGATGTCGGCGATGCGATTGACGGTCATCGCGGCCGAGCGCGCTCCGACCATCGCGACAACGATCCAGAGGATTTGGCGTCCCGTGGGCCACTCCGCGCCAAGAGAATAGCGCGCGGCGAGGAGCGCGGCCGTCAGCGCAAAGGGCAGGGCGAAAACTGAGTGCTCGAACTTGATCATCTCGAGCAGTGTCCGGAGACGGCCCACGCTCAAGCTCCTCGTTTCGGATCGCGCAGCTTGCGGACGGTTTTGCCTTCGATGAGCCGGATGCGCTTGCCCGCCGCTCGCGGAGAACGCTCGTTGTGAACCGTGGCGGGCTCGGGCGTGGCGGCTGCGTCGCCGGCGCCGGGCCGCTGGCCTTCCCAGCGAAACGCGCCGGGCTGTCGCAGGCCGATCTGCTGAAGCGCGCGATTGATGAACTCGTCGGCGAGATCGGCAATGGTCTGAGGCTGGTGATAGAACGCGGGAATCACGGGCATGATAACCGCGCCCGCCTGCTGCGCGCGCAGCATGTTTTCAAGATGAATGCGGCTGAAGGGCGTATCGCGGAGGCAGAGCACCAGCTTGCGGCCCTCCTTGAGGCAAACGTCGGCGGCGCGCGAGAGCAAATCGTTGCTGAGGCCGCTGGCGATCGCCGCCAGCGCGCCCATCGAACAGGGAATCACGAGCATGGCGTCCACCGGATAGCTGCCGGAAGCAATCGACGCCCCGACATCTTTGTTCGGGAGGACGCCGGTCTTCCGTGCGGGCCAGCCGAGCAGCAGCGCCGGGATTTGCTTTGCGTCTCCGCTCACGCCGAGTTCGTGCGCGAGAAGCCGCCCGCCGGTTTCGGTCACGACAAGATGGACGCGGGCGACGCGGGGATCGGCCTCGAGCTTGCGCAGCGCAACCTGGGCGAGCAGTGCGCCGGATGCGCCGGTGACGCCGAGTACAACGACTTTGCCTTCAGTGGTTTGCATGTGGCGAGGCCGAAACTTGGAGTCTAGTGCCGTTGCGGGCAAAGTCAAGGCGATGGAATGCGCCAGATGGGCCCTCGACCACCCAGAAATCTCAAGCCAAAGGCCGGGGCAGTCGCCAACCAACGCCAGAACATAGGAGGAAACTACGATCCCACTTGATTTACTGAATCAGGTATATATACCTGATTCAGTGCACCTATAAGCTTCCCTTTTGCGCTTGGATGTGATATGGTATATATACCATATCACATGGGAGCGTCAAGACTCCAACTCGCCAGGAAAGAGATCGTTAAGTTCTTTGACGAGAGAGGACGACGAGTTTATTCACACAAGGAGATAGCGGCTATCCTTCGTGAAAATCGTGGCGGTTGGCTCCTTTCCCAGAGTCTACTGACGCGTCGCTTTTTCGAATTCCTGGTTGAGAAGACCCATTTTCAGGTAAAGCAGCTCGCATCGGAAAGATACGGCAGACTCCTTCGCTACGCGTGGCGAGACGTCTCACCTTTTCAGGTCGGACTGTCCATCAGAGATGGATCTTACCTCTCGCATGGGACGGCTGTTTATCTTCACGGCCTCACGGACCAAAGTCCGAAGACTGTTTATGTGAACCGGGAACAAAGTCCTAAGCCGAGACCGTACTCTATGACGCAGGAGGCGATAAACAGGTCATTTTCTGCGAGACAGAGGAAGTCCAATTACATTTTCCTCTCTGACGGCTGGAGATTTGTGCTCATCAGTGGCAAGAACACTGCGAAGCTAGGAGTTGAGAAAATAAAAGACCCGAATGACGCAACCGTGGAGGTGACCAACATCGAGAGGACACTCATAGACATAACCGTTCGCCCCGAGTACGCGGGCGGTGTCTACCAAGTGCTGGCAGCCTATCAGGCTGCCAGAGAGCGAGTCTCCGTGAACGTTCTATTGGAGATTCTCAAGAAATTAGATCATGCCTATCCCTACCACCAAGCGGTCGGATGTTACATGCAGAAAGCTGGATATGAAGAGGCTTTGTACTCCAAATTCGCCAGGCTTGGATTTCATTATGATTTTTACTTGGCCCACGGCATCTCAAACCCGCAGCTTAATCCCGTATGGAGACTATACTGCCCACAGGGCTTCTAACCTCTTGGTTTGAGCAACCACAAATTCGAAGTAAAAATCAAAAGCCTCAACTGTTCCCGTTACAGCATCCTGAACAGCTGACCATTCCTGCCGATGGAATTCCCGGTAATCGCCGATACGAGGTATAAGAAGCAGTGGAACATCCTTTGCAGCAAAGACGAGTCTAGCCAAATCCAAATTCTCAGGGATCGCGAGGTCGATGCCCATTTCCGTTGCGATGGCGTGGATATCATAAAAATCTCGCGCTCGAGCAGTCGGATGCGTGCGAAATTTGTACTCAGGCATTTGCTGACAGATTGCACGCAGTTTTTCTATCGCAATCAGCGCTGGCGTGTACACAGGGATAATATGATCCGCAAATTCGACCACTTGTTTCGCCACACAGTACTCGCCCTTACTGATCTGGATGCAGAAAGTCCTTTGATGCATTGGTCCAACCTCATCCGCTTGCCGCGAAGCCCTACCTGGCTCGCTAGCCAGGGAACGGAGAAGCGCAGTGGGGATTACTTTGAATCTAACCTCGTAGCCTCCCCAGTGGGAAGCAAGGGCACCCGCATTTTCATGCGGCCTTCGTTGAAATCGCAAGTCGATTACGCTGTAATTCTCCATCCCGAATCTCGTAGTCAACACGTGGAAAATTCTATCCCTTGCCTCTGCTTCGTCTCTAAAATCATCGCCTAGCGAAAGATCTATGTCCAAGGAGCTTCTCGCCCCGACTCGATATATCAGGTTCAGCGCATTCCCGCCCTTTAGAACAAGAACGGACATGAGAAAATCGTCAGAAAACAAGGCAAGAATGGCGAATTTACGAATTTCTATAGGATCCACATGAACATCATACCATCGCACTCCGGTCGATCCTCGCAGCTGGAGTGCTGAACTACTTGGCGCGCAGCGCAGCCTGGGCGAGCAGTGCGCCGGATGCGCCGGTGACGCCAAGTACAACGACTTTGCCTTCAGTGGTTTGCATGTAGCGAGGCCGAAACTTGGAGTCTAGTGCCGTTGCGGGCAAAGTCAAGGGGGGGGTGCGAGGCTGGTGGGTCAGTTTGCGGCCGAATACGCGCCATGACTTCCCAGACCTCGCTCCTGAACCCGGACGTCAATGGATCACTTGTCCGGTAATTTGACTTATCGCCCGCCGAGCGGCCCATGATGGTTTAATATGCGGTTTTATAAGTGGCCTGGCCGCGAGCAGAAGGCTAACGGAAGCGGGCGGACCCGTAGCGGGAAGGAGAGAAGAACATGCACCTAGAGTTAATCGCATTTCTGATTTTGCTAGTGGTCGCGCTGGCCGTGCCGACCATTCTGTTTCTTTTGTTGCGCTCTAGCCTTAGCGATTTGCTGCGGCACACGCTCAAGATGGAGGCCGGGGTCACTTTCTATCTGCGTTCCTTCCTTCTCGTACTTTATCTTTCAGCTCTGTCAGCCGCTCTCGGAACCTCTTTTGAAATGAACCAAGACTCTCATTTCATGGAATACGTGTGGAAGGGAGCGGAAGGCGTGTCGTCAACCCTGGGGTGGACGGTTTTGTTTGTTGCCGCATACTTGGTCGTTATCACCATTCTGGTCGCCACATTGAAAGTCAAAGATGACAAGTGAGCGATACCTAATCGCCTCTTATTTTGTGTGTGCCGCATTGTCTGCCGGGCTGGGCACATTAGTGTATTTCGTTCTTCGGCGCCCGTTCGGCAGTGTTGCAGCCGCCGCTTCGAGTAAGCGCCTCCCCTCGATGCTGCAGAGGCTATTTCCTTGTGGATTTGTGTTGCCAGCTCTGCTGGGATTCGTGTCCGTCTCTTATCAGAGTTGCAATCGGACGAGCTACGAGGAGATTGTTCAAAGCCGGAGCTATCTCGTCGAGAAGAATCTAGGGCAGATTTCTTCTGTCTTGTTCTTTATCCTCGTCGCAGTCCTATTCTGGGATGTCGTTGTCCTCCTCATCCTCAAGCATGTGCAAGACGGCAGAGACCGGTCATAGTTGCGCCAAGTGGACATATGGCTGGCGCGCTGACCGGACAATTGCCGCGACTCCAAACTGCCCCATTGTCACCGCGGGAGAAAGCCCCGCACATGCGGGGTCGCGTGCCGGGTTGCGCAGCTATAGCGCTTGTGATTCTTGCTTCTCGCGTTCTCAGCTCTTGCGGGCTGGGCTGACTTCCGCCGCGCCTCTGGCGCTGGTCTGCAATGAGAATGCGGGCAAAGTCAAGGCGAGGGGTGCGGGGCTGGTGGGTCAGTTTGCGGCCGAATACGAGCCATGACTTCCCAGACTTCGTTCCTGAACCCGGACGTCAATGGATCACTTGTCCGGTAGTTCGACTTACCGGGAGTTGACCATTCGTTCCATCTTCTCGAAAGGTTGATGGTTGCATTTCTTCGCAGTAGCCGGTCCGCTGGAAATCCCTAAAGAACGCATGCATCATTGCGGCGGTGACCCGACCGCGGAGATTATCGGCAACCGGCAATATTGTGAAACTTCAGGAAATCTGCAAGGAATTCCGTTCGGCGCCGACTACCTGAATGCGGAGCAAATTAGGAGTCTAGGTGGACCGGACAGAAGGTCAGGACGAACTTTATCAGAAGGCCGCACAGGAGTATGGCGAGGCTCTTGCCCGAATGGCTTATGCCTATGAAGCAGATCCGGATTTGCGTCGGGACCTTTTACAGGAGATCCATCTGGCGTTGTGGCGCAGCTTTGCGAAGTTTAACGGGCGGTGCTCGCTTCGAACCTGGATTTACCGCGTTGCACATAACGTGGCGACGTCGCACGTCATCCGCCAAACCAAGGGCAAGAGTGTACGGACTTTTCTGACCTTGGACGACGCCGAGGCTAAAACTGGTATCGAAGACGTTGAACTTTCCGCGAACCGCGCCCAAGCGCTCAGTCAATTGTTGGCGCTGATCCAACAGCTCGATCCACTCGATCGCCAGGTGATCACGGCGTATCTGGAGGATCTCGACGCGGACTCGATCGCTGAGATTACCGGCCTCTCCGCAGCGAATGTCTGGAGCAAGATTCACCGCATCAAGAACGTGCTGGTCCGCCGATTTCATCGAGGAGGCGGAAATGCCCTGTGACGAGTTGCCCGACGATCTGAAAATTCTCTGGAAGGAGACCGTGATGGACCGACCGGTATTTTCGCCGCACCAGCTTCGTGCCGAGGCGGAGAAGCTGCAGGCAAAGCGGCGTAACGGCTACCTCGTATTGAGTGTTGCCTTCTTAAGCGCGGTAGCATCCTACGCGTTTTTCATCTTCTATTTTCACAACACCTACACGCGTCTCGGTTCAAGCCTTGCGCTCCTCGTTTTTGGATATTTGGTGATTGACACTCTGGCAAAGCGGGCCCGCGCCTTGCCCGACCTAGGCGAACCCGATGGACTTTGCTTCTATCGCGGCGAACTGGAAGGGAAGCGTAACTGGCATCGCTGGCTTCCGTGGCGGTTCCTAATGCTTCCCGTACCTCTCATCCTGATTGCTCTCGGTCTCGCTCAATTCTTCGCCAAGGTTTCACCGTTCATCCCGCCGGTCATCTGGTCCTGGACGGTGTTCCTGCTGGCAGTGCTCGTAATTTGGGGGCCAGCGAAACATCGCAGGTTGGCGCGGGAATACCAGGACCGAATCGATGCACTGGACTCGGCTGTGAGGAGCGCCGGACAGACACATGCGAAGGATTAAGCGGAGTAGTGCGTGACCAGCATTCGTTGGTTGTCTTTATACGGCAAGTCCCGACCGCCGCACTAACCGGACAACTGCCGCGGCTTCAAACTGCCCGATTATCGCCGCAGGGCAAAGCCCCGCACATGCGGGGTCACGTGCCGGGTTGCGCACGGCAGGACCGTGGTTCGATTGACCCTGGGCGTCGCGCAACCTACGATTCCATAGGACTCTCCCAACCTCTATGGCCAGCGTAGAAGAAGACCTGAACGCGTTCGCGAAAGATATTCGCGCCTACAAGATCGAGTTTGAGCAGTACTTCGGCGGGGGCAAGAAGCGTCCGCCCGACGACGTCGAATGGCGCATCGAGCAAACCATGAAGCGCTACGGCGAGCGCGGCCTGGACATGAATTCCGGCCAGCGATTCCGCTTTGGGACGCTGGTGCAGGCCTACGTGAAGTATCGGGAAATGTTCAGGAAGCGATGGAAGAGGAGGGAAGAAGGCGTCGTCGAGCGCCACTTCGGCGCCGCAGCCAAGGCCATCGAAGCCGAGCGTGCGCGCGCCCGCACGAGCGCCCGCAACCGGGGCGTCACCTTTGCGATCACCTGCTCCGATCCGGACCAAGAGGCTGCCAAGGTTGAAAACCTGTTTGTGGCTCTCTCGCAGGCGCAACAAGAAGCCGGTGAAAAGTCCAAGCCGATGAGCCTCGAGCAGTTCCGGCAATTCATCCGCAAGAAGACCCAGCAGCTAAAGAACGACAAACACTGCAGCGAAGTTGAATATCGCATTGAGGTAGAAAACGGTGAAGTCCGGCTGAAGGCAGCCGTGCCTTCCTGAAGCAAGTCTCCTGCTTCCTTCTTCGCGCTTCTCGTTTCCGTCGCCTTCGCAATACAATGTTGCCTCATTCCTGTGTGCCGGAGGAGCGATGGCGATCGAACGTGCGCTCATCAGCGTGTACGACAAGACGGGCCTGATCCCGTTGGCGAAGGGCCTGGCGGAGCGGAAGGTCGAACTGGTTTCGACTGGGGGCACAGCCAAACTGCTGCGCGAGGCGGGGCTCGCCGTGCGCGACGTCTCGGAAATGACCGGCTGGCCCGAGATGCTGGGCGGGCGCGTGAAGACGTTGCACCCGAAGGTTCACGGCGGAATATTGTTTCGCCGCGGCGATGCGGGCGACAGGTCGCAGACGGCGCAACACGGGATCGCGCCCATCGATCTCGTTGTCGTGAACCTCTACCCGTTTGAAGCGACGGCGGCCAAGGAGGGCCTCACCCCCGAAGAACTGATCGAGAACATCGACATCGGCGGACCGGCGATGGTGCGGTCCGCGGCGAAGAATTTTGAGAGCGTCGCAGTGGTGACCGATCCGGCCGACTACGAGGGCGTCGCGAAAGAGATTGCAGCCGCAGGCGAGCTGAGCCTTGAAACGCGGCTCGAACTGGCGCGGAAGGCGTTCGCGCTGACGGCGCGCTACGACGGCAAGATCGCGACCGAACTGGAACGATTGAGCGTGGCGCAAGGCCGCGTGACGCTCGGCCAAAGCGCGTCATTGCCGGAGCGACTGCATTTGGCGTTCGCGCGGCGGCAGGCGATGCGCTACGGCGAAAATCCCCATCAGAAAGCTGCGCTCTACATTCCCGTGGGGCGTCCCGCGGGAGGAATTGCGGGGGCGCAGCAACTTCAGGGGAAAGAGCTTTCCTACAACAATCTCGTGGACGTCGATGCGGCGTGGAGTCTGGCGCACGAGTTCGAGCGGCCCGCCGCCGTCATCGTCAAGCACAACAATCCGTGCGGCGCGGCGGAGCGGGATACCTTGGTGGATGCCTACCGGCGCGCGCTGGAGTGCGATCCGGTGTCCGCGTACGGCGGAGTGCTCGCGTTCAATCGCGCGCTCGACCGCGCCACGGCTGAAGAATTGGCGAAATTGTTCGTCGAGTGCATCGCCGCGCCCGGCTACGACGCGGTCGCGCGGGAGTTGCTGGCCGGGAAAAAGAACCTGCGCTTGATGGAACTCGCGGGCGCCGTGAGTTCGGCCGGCGAGCTTGAATTGAAGCGCATCCCCGGCGGCGTGTTGGTGCAGGAGCCGGACCGTCACCAATTGAGCGAGCGGGAATTGAAGTGCGTCACGCGCCGCGCGCCCACGCGGGAAGAAATTGCGGCGCTGCTGTTTGGGTGGAAGGTATGCAAACATGTGAAATCGAACGCGATCGTGTTTGCGCGCGCCGGGCAGACGCTCGGGATCGGCGCGGGTCAGATGAGCCGGGTGGACTCGGTGAAGATCGCGGTGATGAAGGCGCAGTTGCCGCTCGCAGGAAGCGTTGTGGCCTCGGACGCGTTTTTCCCCTTTGCGGATGGAGTCGAGGAGGCGGCGCGCGCGGGCGCTACCGCGGCAATTCAGCCGGGAGGTTCGGTGCATGACGCCGACGTCATTGCGGCGGCCGACAGGCTGAATCTGGCGATGGTGTTTACCGGGGTGCGCCACTTCCGGCACTAGAGGAGAGGAAAGTTCCAATCGGAGGTCGGCCGAAGGAACCGGGGCCGCGCCGGACGCATCTCAATCACCTGCGGGTTCCTGCCGGGCGGTGTCCCACAGGAAATGCGGGGGCGAACGTTTTGACCCACCCCGTCGCGTATAGCATAATTAGAGATTCGGTGAACACATGAAGCTTTGTGCTATTTCGGCTGCCCTGATTCTCATCCTGCCGGCTTGCGCGTACGCCGCGCCGCAGAGCTCTGCGCCCGCGGGAGGCTCCAATCCGGCGCAGACATCCTCACCGGCGAGCCAGCCGGCCAGCCCTTCGACGGGAGACGCGCGCGCCGAAGCCTACTTCGATTTCACGATGGGGCATTACTACGAGCAGCAGTATGAGGTGTCCAGCCGGAGCGAGGACGCCGACCACGCCATTGAGTATTACAAGAAGGCCTTCGACCTCGACCCGTCGAGCGACGTGATCGGCGAGCAACTCGCCGAGATGTATTTCCAGGCGCAGCGGATTCGAGACGCCGTGCTCGAAGCCCAATCCATCATTCAGCGCGATCCGAAGAACACGACCGCGCGGCGGCTGCTGGCCAGAATCTACGTGCGAACGCTGGGCGACCTCACCGATACTTCCGGCCAGAGTGATACCGTGCGGCTCGCAATCGAGCAGTACTCCGAGATTTTGAAGGTCGAGCCGGCCGATACCGAGTCCGCATTGTGGCTGGCGAAGCTCTACCGCCTTTCCGATCAGCAGGACAAGGCCGAATCAACGCTGCGAACCGTGCTCGGGCGCGAGCCCGAGAACGAAGCCGCGATGGACCAGTTGACCCAGCTCCTGCTCGACCAGAAGCGAGGGCCCGAGGCCATCACGATGCTCGAGGCCATGGTGAAGCGCTCGCCTTCGGCGCATCTTTACGATTTGCTCGGCGACGCCTACACCCAGCAGGGAGACGCCGCCAGCTCGGAAGCGGCCTATCGCAGCGCCGTCCAGCTGGATCCGGACGAGATCAGCCACCGGCGCGGTCTGGCGCAGGCGCTTCTCTCGGAGGAGAAATACGCCGAGGCGCTCGAGCAGTATCAGGCGCTGGCGAACATGGATTCTTCCGACCCGGATAACTACCTGAGACTCGCGGAAATCTATCGCCAGCTCCATCAACTCGACAAAGCGGAACAATCGATTCTGGAGGCCAAACAGCGCGCGCCGGGAAACCTGGAAGTGATTTATTACGAGGCCGCGATTTACGAAGCGGAGGCGCGCTTCGACGATGGAATCCGCGTGCTGTCCGATGCCGTGGCGAGCGAGAAGGCGGAGTCCGATTTCACGCCGGCGCGCCGCCGCACGCTCGCCATCCTGTACGAGCAACTCGGGCAGCTCTACCGGGAGGCCCAGAACTACACCGCGGCCGTAAACACGTTTTCAGAAATGGTGCAGCTTGGGCCGGAAGAGGATCGCCGCGCGCAAGTTCTCCTGATCGATACGTATCGCGCCGCGCACGACCTTCCACACGCCCTGGAGACCGCGCAGAAAGCGGTCGCCGCCTATCCGAACGACCGCGACATTCGCGTGAATCAGGCGCTCCTGTTCGGCGAGAACGACCAGACCGACGATGGCGTCGCCATCCTGCGCAAGCTGCTCGACGGCAAGCCCGAGGACGATCTGGAAATCCAGCTCGATCTCGCGCAGGTTTACGGGGAGGCGCACAGGTACGCCGATGCCGAACAGGCCGTGCGGGCCGCGGAGCCGATGGCGTCGAAGGCCTCCGAGAAGGAAGTGATCGGTTTCTTGATGGGAGGCATCTTCGAACGGCAGAAAAAGTACGATCAGGCCGAAACGGAATTCAAGACCGTACTGGCGATGAACCCGAAAGACGCGGCGACGCTCAACTATTACGGCTACATGCTCGCGGACCGTGGTGTGCGGCTGGACGAAGCGACGCAGCTCGTCCAACGCGCGCTCGCGGAGGACCCGAACAATCCAGCCTACCTCGATAGCCTGGGGTGGGCGTATTACAAACAGGACAAACTGCAGGACGCCGAGCAGTGGCTGCGCAAGGCCGTCAGCTTTGACAGTCACGATCCCACGATTCTCGGCCATCTCGGCGATGTTTACTTCAAGAGCGGCCAGATCGATCTCGCCCAAGTGAACTGGCAGAAGTCGCTCGACGAGTGGCATCACGCCTTCCCGGCCGATATCGAGCCGGACAAAATCGCCGACGTCGAGCAGAAGCTCGCCGACGCGAAGCGCCATGCGGCGCAGCACCAAACCTCGAACGCCCCTACCAACAAGCCGCATTAATCGCTCCGGGAATCGGACCGTGGGTCGGTTTGAAACACCCAACCGTCGGCGGTGGGCACTTGTCCGATTCAGGACATAGCCGTTGGAGTTCCGCCATCGCGCACTGATTGCAATTTCGTTGTGTCTAAGACGAGACAAGCATACGATGGGGGAGCGAGATATCCGAATCGCACATTCCGGCCGCGATGGCTGGGGCCGGTTCCAGCAAGTGCCGCGAGTTTCAGACCCATTCGGGGATCATTTCGCAGATGAAAGCGAGCCGAATCGAGGAGGAAAGAAGTGCGGCTCTATCTTGTGAATCCGGACAATCCAGTCGTCAGCCTGAACAAGGTCCACTGGAACCGTCTGAACGCGTATCGGATTTGGAAGCCGCTCGGGCTTCTCGTGGTGGCAGGACTGACGCCGCCGGATTGGGAAGTGACCCTGATCGACGAGAACCTGTCCCGCCCCGACTACGAACAGCTGCCCAAACCTGATCTCGTCGGTGTCACGGCATTCACGTCCCAGGCGCCGCGGGCTTACGAAGTCGCCAGAATGTACCGCGCGATGGGGGTGCCCGTGGTGATGGGCGGCATTCATGCCACGTTCTGTCGCGATGAGGCACTGGAACATGCGGATGCGGTAGTCACGGGAGAGGCCGAATCGGTCTGGGGGCAGGTGTTGGCGGATGCGCGTAAGAATGCCTTGCGCAGAGTGTATGAGGGCGGCACCAGCGCAATGGAGGCAATCCCAACCGCTCGCCACGACCTGCTCCACGGACGGTACTACTTCGGCTCGGTGCAAACCACGCGCGGCTGTCCGCTGAATTGCAGCTTTTGCAGCGTCACCGCGTTCAATGGAGGCACGTTCCGCCACCGGCCCATCGCCGACGTCATTCGAGACCTGCGGCTGATCCGGGAAAAGGTCATCCTCTTCGTGGACGACAACCTCATCGGCACGCGGCGTGACCATCTCGCATACTCCAAGGATCTCTTCCGAGCGATGATTCAGGAGGGGCTGACCCGGCCTTGGATCTGCCAGGCGACTGTCAACTTCGCCGACGATGAGGAATTGCTTGATCTCGCCTCGCGCTCGGGATGCCAAGGCGTGTTCATCGGGTTCGAATCCCCTACCGTGGAAGGGCTTATGTCCGTCGGCAAGAAGTTCAATCTCCAGAAGGGGAGAGATTTCCGCGCGTCTGTCCGCCGGATTCAACGGCACGGCATGTGCGTTGTGGGCTCGTTCATCGTCGGGATGGACACGGACCAGCGAGGGATTGGGAAGACAACCGCCCGCGCGGCCAGGAAGTACGGCGTCGACGCGGCCAACGTCATGATCCTTACCCCGCTTCCCGGAACAGCGCTATACGCTCAAATGGAGCGCGAAGGCAGGATCCGGTCGAACGATTACCCGGACGATTGGAAGTACTACACCCTGACATATCCGGTGGCCAACTTCAGGCACCTGACCTGGGCGGAGGTGGTCGAGGAGGTAAACGAGTTCAACGATCGGTTTTACGCGTATCCCCAGATCCTTCGACGCATGTTGCATCTCGCCGGGAAGACGCGCAGTCTCAAGACTTTCCTTGTCGTCCTGGTCGCCAACCTGAGCTTTCGATCCAACCACCTTCTTGACAGGCGCACCTATGCCAGGCGGGTTCAGTCTCCCAATTTGGAAGATGCCAACGCGGCCGAACTGGGGTGACGCGGCGATCCCCCTTCCAGAAACTCCGGTCACTCTTCCTCGGCAGCCGTGCAGGACAACGTAAACGCACAGGAACAAACGCGACGAGCCGCAGGGCGCAGCACCAAACCTCGAACGCCCCCGCCACCAAGCCGCGTTAATCGCTGCGGGAATCGGACAGTTGATCGGTTTGAAAAACCCAACCGCCAGCGGTGAGCGCTTGCCCGGTTACGGCGTTAACCAGGAGTTAGCCTACCGAAGATTCGCCGTTTGCCTGCGAAGGGTCGCAAATCGACTCGAAGAACGCCGTTTGTGCATAGCCTCCGAGTCGCCGACAACACACACTCCGAACGAATGGGCTGCGGCCCCGCGCGCCTTCGCCGCGAAGAGCGAATCCGGAAGGTGCGGGTCAAACAGAATAAGACCGCGGACGGATATGGGAAAGGTGGTGCCGCGTGACGCTCAAAGTAGAATTGGCCGCGATAAGATCGTCCTAGATTCGGACATGCGAACCCAATAACGGACAGCGTTTACTCTGTTGAGAGTAAGCCGTAGTCTCGTATCGCGTTCTATCTAAAGGATATATTTAGCCCTAGGAGAGGCGGCAAAATTGCCGGAGAATCCATCTTGGGATGCTGAAAACTGCTCGCTGACGACGGAATGAGGGTGTTCCAGAGAGGTGTTTCATGGGGACGCTTATCCAGGACCTGCGCTACGGGCTTCGCATGCTAGTGAAGAATCCCGGCTTCACGGCGGTGGCCGTGTTGACGTTGGCCCTCGGCATCGGCGCGACCACGGCCGTTTTCAGCGTTGTATACGGCGTATTGCTGCGGCCGCTGCCGTACCCGGATTCGAACCGGATTATGGCCATCTTCGAGGTCACCTCGAAGGGCAGGCCGTCGCGCCTTGCGGACCCAAACTTCGACGACTTTCGCGATCAAAGCCGCAGCTTCCAGACGATTGCGAAGTACGATGAGGACGTCGCGTCCATTTCGGGAGCTTCGCAGCCGACGCGCACGACGGTTGCGGGCGTCTCGCCCGACTTTCTCAAGGTCTTCGGTATCCAACCAGTCCTCGGGCGGGACTTCATCGCCAGCGACGCGAAAAAAGGCGCCGTCCCCACGGTTCTTGTCAGCTATGGATACTGGAAACAGTATCTCGGATCGCCACGGGATCTCTCGCAGTCGCATCTGAGGATTGATGGTGCGGTCTTCTCCGTTATCGGCGTGCTCCCGGCCGGATTTCGTTTTCCGGCAGACGTGGATCTCTGGCTCCCGGCAGATTTGGACGGCGAAAACCCAAGCAGGACGTCGCACAACTGCAACGCGGTTGGGCGCCTCCGCGACGGTGTGACTGTCGAGCAGGCGAATCGGGACATCAGCGCGATTGCCCGGCGCATACACGATACATCGAGCGAGCAAGGCGACTATCTCCTCAAAGATGGCATTGTCATCCCGCTACAGGATTCGATCGCGGGCAAGGCTCGCTCGCCGCTGCTGGTTCTGCTCGGTGCGGTGGGATTTCTGTTGCTGGTGGCGTGCGCGAACGTGGCGAATTTGCTGCTGGCACAAGCGTCGGTGAGAGAGCGCGAACTCGCCATTCGCAGCGCGCTCGGTGCGGGGCGACGGCGGCTGATCCGTCAATTCCTTACCGAAGCATTCCTGCTATCGCTGGTCGGCGGTGGCCTTGGCGTGCTGGGAGCGTTCTGGGGCGTGGCGGGATTGGTTGCGCTGGCGCCGGAAAATCTGCCGAGGTTGGACAGCGTCTCGATCAATATTCCAGTACTTATATTCGCGTTCCTGCTGTGCACCGCGGTCGCGGCGGGCCTCGGAGCGTTCACCGCCGCACGCGCGACTTCTGGGGACCCGCGCAAGGGCCTCCTGGAAGGCGGGCGTGGACAAGCGGGACCGCGAGGCAGGCAGCGCGTTGGCCGGGTAATCGTGGCGGCGCAGATCGCGATCACACTGGTCCTCGTGGTCGGAGCGGGATTGTTCGGGCGCAGCCTGATGAAAGTGCTCGAAGTCAATCCCGGGTTCCGCGTGGACAAGATTGTCACGATGGACGTCTCGCTTCCGTGGGCAGACGATCCCAAAGCAAAGGCAGGTCAGGCGATTTTCTTTTCAAACCTGATTGACCGGCTCAAACAAATCCCGGGCGTGCGCAAGGTCGGCGCGACGAGCGGCCTGCCGATGGATGGCGGTCTCCCCGACGGAATGTTCCTGCTGATGACCCAGAATGAGATCCCCAAGACCCCGGATGGCCTTGGTGCGCTCTCCCAGCAAAAAGACCGCATTGGCATCGCGGACTTCTGCGTCGCCACGGACGGATACTTCCAGGTTCTCGGAATTCCGCTGATTCGAGGGCGAATCTTCGGCGAGCGCGACGGAGCGAATTCTCCGCACGTTGCCGTGATCAGCGAATCGCTTGCGCGTGACCGCTGGCCAAATCAGGACCCGATCGGCCACACGATCGAGTTTGGAAACATGGATGGCGACTTGCGTCTGCTGACCATCGTCGGGATCGTGGGCGACACTCACGAATATGGCCTCGATGTGCCGCCGCGTCCGACCGTTTACGTGAATTTGTTCCAGCGGCCGCGCTCAGCGATCACCTTGACGATGCTGAGTGATGCCGACCCGCGCTTGGTCGCTTCTGCAGCGCGGGGAATCCTGCAGGACCTCAACCCGGAGATTCCGGCGAGGTTCCGGACGTTTTCGCAAGTGTATGCCGCTTCGCTGGGCTCGCGGAGATTCAACGTCATTCTCATCGGGTTCTTCGGAATCACCGCGCTGCTGCTGGCGACGGCAGGGGTGTTTGGCGTGATGGCCTATTCGGTCAGCCGCCGCACGCGCGAAATTGGCGTGCGCGTCGCTCTCGGGGCAGGCCGGGGCGACGTTCTGAGGATGATCTTGGGCCAGGGATTGCGCACTATCTTTATCGGTGTGGCGATTGGGATTGCGGGTTCGCTGGCCCTGACGCGCACCGTGGAGTCGCTGCTCTTTGGCGTGACGGCCACCGATCCGCTGACTTTCGGCGGGGTGACACTGCTTGTCGTCACGGCAGCGTTGCTGGCGTGCTACATTCCCGCGCGGCGTGCGGCGCGCGTCGACCCCATGGTGGCGCTCCGTTATGAGTAGGAGTGCGTGATGGAAACGTTCTGGCAAGACATTCGTTACGGCCTGCGCATGCTGGCGAAAAACCCCCGCTTCACGGCGGTGGGCGCTTGTCCGGTTGGCGCGCTAATCAGGACTTGACCGCCAACTGTCACACTTCGTTGACCTGTCTTCGGGCACGACCCAACAAGTGCAGCATCACGCCATCACGGCGGATTTCCCCGTCCCCGCCGGGTGCACGTCTGACATCTTTCTTGCGCGCACGATGCGGAAAACATCAACAACACCAATCACCACAGCCAGGATTAAAACCACCGGCAACATTCGCGGCATCCACACGAGGTTGATGACCTTCGTGAATTCGGCAGCTTTTTCGGGCGAGATGGTCGCCGCGGCAATTTCGACCAGGATATTGGACTTGAATAGCCAAAAGAACAGCGCAAGTCCAGCAACATCACTGAGCAGCCGAAACGCGGCGCGCAGCCCGGTCCAATAAGGACGCATGAGGTTCACGCCCGCGAGGGAAATATTGACCAGCGCCAGAATCAGGAAACCCCAATAGAAATAGCGCCACTGCGACGATAGCGAAATCCGCAGGCTTGGAAGGTTCACAATCACTGGCGAGTGCATGTGTGCCGTCCACCAGAGGCAGAAGATCATCCCGACGCACAGTTCGACGATGGAAGAGGAGCGCGGTATCAGGTTGGGATTACGCACCGGCGGGAGCTTGCGTGGATCCCAGTCGTTAAGAAAACCGGATTTGGCTTGCGCCCTCTCAAGGATGGCAAAGACGAGCGTGACCGTCCCGGCGGCAACGAAAGCGGCGAACCAGATTGAGCCCATCATGGATCCCCAAGCGGAGATCCACCCCGGGCCGGTGTGCTCGGCACGGTAGCCGGAGTTGAAGATCAACAGGCCGGCCCATGCCAACACCCACGGCACGAGGTAGCACAGCAAGACGATCTTCAGCACAAAGCGGTAGATCGGAAACAGCACCGGCCCGATCAGATGCTCCTGGGGCAAGTAGCGGTTGGCGACCAGCACCGGGCGGCCGCGCTGCTTCAGAATGGTTTCAATCTCCGCCTCGGTCAGCTTGCGTCCGAGCTCCGTCTCCTTCTCCTCGATCTCGGAGTGGATGTCTTCCGACAACTCAGCGATGATGTCTTGCTTCTGCTGCCGGGGCAGCCAAAATTTAACGGCCTGCATGTAGCGTTCGAGAAGTTCCATGACCTTGCTCCTTCACGACTGTCCTTAGGGATGAATCAATGTCTTGCCACTCGGCGAGCAACTGCTTGAAGATTTGCTTGCCCTCGCTGGAAAGGCGGTAAAACCGCTTGTTGCGCTTGTCTTCCTCGCGCCATTCGCTGGTCAGCAGGCCCTGGCTTTCCAGCCGACGGAGCAACGGGTAGAGCGTGCCTTCGTCAATGGCCAGGCCATGCTCGGCCAGGCTCTTGCGCAGGGTATAGCCGCATTGCTCGGTGCGCAGAGCGGCGAGCACGGCGAGGACGAGGCAGCCACGGCGAAGTTCGAGGCGGAGGTTCTCAAAGTTCTCGGGGCTCATGGGTTGCACCGTGTTTGACATAGGATGTAGCGTATAGTGTATGACACACAGTCTAGATGTCAAGTCCTTTTTTGAGAACCGCGAAGGCGCGGAACTAGGAACTAAGTCGGATTGCCGGACAGGTGGTCGATTGAGCTGACCCGTTACCGCGAATCGCAAATCTTTGCCGGGCGCAAGGCAACGGCACTAGAATAGCGCCTCATGAGTGGAGTCCGCGTTCCCGCATTCGCCAAGGTCAACCTGTGTCTGGATGTTCTGGGCCGGCGCCCCGACGGCTACCACGAGCTGCGCACAATTTTTCAGATGATTTCGTTGCGCGACACGTTGGCGCTCGATTGGAAATCCTCGCGCGGGATCGAGCTCGAAATCATCGGCAACGAGAGCCTTTCGGCGGAATCGCCCCAGTCGAATTTGGTGTATCGCGCGCTCGACGCCCTCTGCCGGGAATTGCGGATCCACCGCGGAATTCGCGCGCAGCTCCGCAAGCGAATTCCCGCGGGACGCGGCTTGGGCGGCGGATCGAGCGACGCGGCCGCTGCGCTGCTCGGATTGTTGCGGCTTGCGGATCGAGAGATTCCGCTCGGGCGGCTGATTGAGATCGGCGGAAACCTGGGCGCGGATGTGGCGTTCTTCCTATTCGGCGGCAGGGCGGTGGGAGTGGGGCGCGGAAACGAGATTTATCCATTGCCGGACGCGCCGCGGCGGCACCTACTGGTAGTATCCCCGCATGAGATTTCCGTTCCGACCCGCGAGGCCTATGCCTGGCTGGGCCGCGGATTGACAAAGCCGCCAGCCGCCTCTAGACTAATGAGGTTCTGCGCTCTCTGCTGGAGCCCGCAAGAGGAAGCCCTCTCGAACGATTTCGAGGCGGCCGTCTTCCGGCGGCACCCGCGACTCGGCCGTATCAAGCGGGAATTGCTTCGGCACGGAGCCGCGGATGCCGCGCTGGCGGGTAGCGGGTCGGCGGTGTTCGGAATCTTCCGAAACCCAGCGCAGGCGCGCCGAGCCGCCCATTGGTTTCCGGACGACGAGATATTCGTCTGCTCCACTGTTTCGCGTAGAGTGTACCGTCGCGCCCTGGGCGGAAGGGGCGGGCGTGTGAGGCAATCGCCGTGATTGACGATAAATTCAAGATCTTCTCCGGCAGCGCGAACGTACCTCTGGCGATGGAAATCTGCCGTCACGCCGGAGTGCAACTCGGTCAGATGCGGTTGGATCGGTTCAGCGACGGCGAAACGTATTTTCAAGTCCTCGAGAACGTGCGCGGCGCGGACGTTTTTGTGGTGCAGCCCTGCTCGCATCCGGTGGACGTGCACCTGATGCAGTTGCTGATGATGATCGACGCGTTCAAGCGGGCGTCGGCCTGGCGCATCACCGCGGTGATTCCGTATTACGGCTATGCCCGGCAGGATCGAAAGGACAAGCCGCGCGTGCCGATCTCGGCCAAACTTGTCGCGGACCTGCTCGAGACGGCCGGGGCGTCGCGCGCCCTGACTCTCGATCTGCACGCGCCGCAGATCCAAGGCTATTTCAACGTGCCGGTGGACCATCTCTACGCTTCGCCGGTCCTGGTCGAATATTTCAAGAACAAGGGGCTCGGGCCGCTGACCGTCGTTTCGCCGGACGCGGGCGGCGTGGAGCGTGCACGCGCGTTTGCGAAACGCCTGGATGCGCCACTGGCGATCGTGGACAAGCGGCGCATCGATATTGACGTCAGCGAAGTGCTGCACGTGATCGGCGACGTCCGCGGAACCACCGCGCTGATCGTGGACGACATCATCGACACCGCGGGAACGCTGACGAAGACGGCCGAAGCGCTGTCGGCGGAGGGCGCAACCCGCGTCCTCGCCACGTGCACGCATGCGGTGCTCTCGGGGCCGGCGGTGGAGCGGATTTGCAAATCCCCGATCGAAGAGGTCGTGGTCACCGATTCCGTGCCGCTCTCCGAGGCGGCGCGAAAGGTATCGAAGATCAAGGTGCTGAGCGTGGCCGAACTGCTGGCGCGCGGAATCCTTTCGATTCACGAGGAGACCTCGATCAGCGAGCTGTTCATCTGAAGCGGGGATTCGCAAGAGCGAACGAGCGCGAGAGCGCGACACCCAAGGAAGGCCGGTATGGAGCAGATCATCGTCGAAGCAACGCCCCGCGACCTGCGGGGAAAGAACGCCGCGCGGCGCTTGCGCGTCGCGGGACAATTGCCCGCGGTTCTCTACGGCGGGAAGCATAAGGCCGAGGCGCTGGCGGTCAACACCAAGCAACTCACGGCGATCCTCAAGTCCGAGTCCGGCCACAACACGATTTTCAAAATCAAGCTCGGCGCCAGCGAGCAGCCGGCGATGGTGAAGGATTGGCAAGTGGATCCCGTCCGCGGCGCGCTGATTCATGTGGATCTAGTGCGGGTCGCCATGGACGTGCGCATCAAAGTGAAAGTTCCGGTGCACACGTTTGGAGAACCGCAGGGCGTGAAGCTTCAGGGCGGCGTTTTTGAAATGGTGACGCGCGAAGTCGAAATCGAATGTTTGCCGAGCGAGATTCCCGGGGAATTCCGCGTGGACGTTACCGAGCTGATGATCGGGAAGCAGCTCCGTGCGAGCGACTTGACGCTCGATCCCGAAAAAATGAAGTTGGTCTCCGATCCTCAGCGCGTCCTGGCGCACGTGGTGGCCTTGCGCGTCGAAGAAGAGAAACCGGCCGAGGTGGTGGCGGGTGCCGAAGCCGCGGCGCCTGCGGAACCCGAGGTCATCAAGAAGGGCAAGAAGGAACTCGAAGAAGGCGAAGAGGCCGAGGGCGAAGCGGCTCCGGCCGAGAAGAGCGAAAAGAGCGAGAAGAGCGAGAAGAGCGAGAAGAAGAAGTAGCGCGCGAGCCGGTTTGTCTGCCGGGGAATTGGCTCCGCGGACAAGCTGGGGTCGCGGCATGAGCGCTGCGCGCGGGCCATGCTGCCTGCTTACCTGCAGGCCGGGGACAGGCAGGCGGCAGGCAGGCCGCGCGGGAGAGCGGTGGCCGAGCGGATGCGCCTGATCGTTGGACTGGGCAATCCGGGCCCGGAATACGCCTGGACGCCGCATAACTTAGGATTTTTTGTCGTGGACCGGCTGGCGGAGGCCGGGGGCATCCGCGTCGAGAGGCCGGAAGCGAAATCGTTTGTGGGTCGCGGGAAATTGTTCGGTCACGAGGTCGCGCTGGCCAAACCGCAGACCTCGATGAACCTGAGCGGCCTGGCCGTGCGCGAACTGTTGGCCCGGGTGGGATGCGAGCCGTCGGAGATGTTGGTGGTCTACGACGACGTCGCGCTGCCGTGGGGCATGATTCGCATCCGCGGGAGCGGGACGGCCGGCGGGCACAACGGCTTGAAGAGCGTGATCGGCGCCGTGGATACGATGGAATTTCCGCGGGTGCGGCTGGGAGTGAAGCCGGAGAAGCCGCCGAAGAACCTCGCGGCTTATGTATTGCGGCCGATGCGGAAGTCGGAACTGGAAATCGCGGCGGAGATGATCGACCAGGCCGCGGAAGCTGTTCGCGTGATTTTGACCGAGGGCGTCGGCGTAGCGATGAATCGGTTCAATCGGCGCGCGGAGCAGCCCGAAGATGAGGCCGAGTAGCCCGGCCGAAACTGGCAGGGGTCGTCTCGGATCTCGGTGGAAACAGAAACGAGGGAACATGGACGAACGCCTTTATGACTTGATCTTCATCTGCCGGCCCGCTACGCCGGAAGAGGAGATCGATAAAATTATCGCCACGCTGCAGCAAGTCACCACCGAGCGCGGCGGCCGCGTGGAGAAAACCGAGAAGTGGGGCACGCGGAAGCTGGCCTATCGCGTCGCGAAGAATCGCGAGGGCTATTTCGTTTACCTGCTGCTGCACAGCGCGCAGGGCGAGATGATGAAAGAATTGGAGCGCCGGCTCAAAGTGTCCGACGCGGTCATCAAGTTCCAAACGATTCGCATCGACGAAGAGTTGAAGCGCCAGCAGAAACTCACCAAGCGGCGCGAACGCCGCGCCAGCCGCCGGCCGCGCAAACCCGTGGCGGCGGCTCCGGCGCCGTCGGCTCCGGCCCCGGCCTCAGTGCCGCCTGCGGCCGAGCCGCCTGCAGCCGCGAGCTGAATTGAAATTCGAACCTGCCCGTCGAGGCAGGCGAAGGGAGAAACAAGAAGATGTCTGAGCAATCTTCTGGGCCCAATGCGCTGTCTTCGCCGCCTCCGTCAGGGCATGGGGGGCACGGCGGTCATTCGGGGCAGGGTGGCCGCGAGCGGCCGCGCGAAGGTGGTCCGGGCGGAGCTCCGCGACGCGGGAAACGGCAGTATTTCCGCAAGAAGAAGGTTTGCCGGTTCTGCGTGGAGCGTGTAGATTTCATCGATTACAAGAAAGTGGAAGTGCTGCAGGCGTTCGTGCAGGAACGCGGAAAGATCCTGCCGCGGCGGATCACCGGCACTTGCTCGCGCCACCAGCGGTGGCTCGGCGAGGCCATCAAGCGAGCGCGCAACATCGCTCTGATGCCGTTTGCGACGGAGCTCTGATCGCAGCAGGAAACGCTCGCAGCGAGGCAACGAGTTCAAGGCAGAGGGGAACACGCATGCAAGTCATCTTGCAGGAAGATGTGGAAAAGCTGGGCACGCGCGGGCAGGTGGTGGATGTGAAGGACGGGTACGCGCGGAACTTCTTGTTGCCCCGCAAACTGGCGCTGGAAGCTTCAGGGGGCAATCTCAAGCGGCTGGAAAAAATTCGCGGCGTACTGGCCAAACGCACCGCGACCGAAAAAGAACTGGCCCAAAAACAGGCCGAGTTGCTGGCCGGCGTGACGGTCACACTCTCGCGCAAAGCCGGCGAGAACGATCAGCTCTTCGGCTCGGTCACCGCAGCCGACCTTTCCGAAGGGCTCGCGGCGCAAGGGTTTGAAGTGGATAAGCGCCGCATTCAGCTCGATGAGCCCATCAAACTCATCGGCGAGTTCCAGGTGAACGTGAAGTTGGTCCACGACGTGACCGCACAATTCAAGCTCATCGTGCAGAAGGAATCGTAACGGGATTGTCCGGGCCGCATCGCCACGGGCGGCGCGGCCGGGCAACCGCTTTCAGACAGTCTGCTCCGCCAGGCGGCCCGGCAATCGTCCCACCGGTCCGGATTTCCCACAGTTCGAAATAATTTCCACCGATACGCTTTGCCGCGGTTGCGCTAGGCTGTGGCAGTTCGATGCCGCGTCCCGCACGGAACGCGGCGCTTGCCACCAAATACGCTCTGAGGGAGAATGGGGCGAATGGAAAGCGAATCCTATGGCTACTGAACCCGTCTTGGAACGGCCGCTTCCCCAGAATCTCGACGCCGAGCGAAGCGTGCTCGGCGCGATTCTCATCGACAACAACGCCCTGAACATCGCGATCGAGCGATTGCGCGCGGAAGATTTTCTCAGCGATTACAACCGGCGCATCTACCAGCAGATGATGGTGCTGGGCGAAGCGCAACAGGCGATCGATCTGGTGACCCTCACGGATCAATTGCACCGGCGCGGCGAACTCGAAGCTGCGGGCGGCGCGGCCTACCTGGCGCAATTGCTGGATGGGGTCCCGCACGTCACGAACGTCGAGCACTATGCGCGCATCGTCAAAGAAAAAGCGGTTCTCCGCAATCTCATTCACGCGACTCATTCCATTCAACAGCAGGCCCTCGAAGCCGACGAGGACGCCGATGCCATCCTCGACCGCGCCGAATCCTCGATCTTCCAGCTGGCGGAAGATCGCATTCGCGCGGGCCTCGTCACCATGCGCGAAGTGGTGGCCGGGAACATGGAGCGCCTGGAACGCATCATCAGCGAAGGGCGCAAGGTCACCGGGCTCGCGACCGGTTATCCCGAACTCGACAATTTGACCTCGGGCCTGCAACCGTCCGAGATGATCATCCTGGCGGCGCGGCCCTCGGTCGGGAAAACCGCGTTCGCGCTGAACCTCGCGGAAAACATCGCGGTGCGCTCGGAAGAGCCGAAGGCGGTGGCGATTTTCAGCCTGGAGATGTCGAAGGAATCGCTGCTCATGCGCCTGCTTGCTTCGCTTTCCCCGGTGGACGCGCACAAGTTCCGCACCGGCCATCTTTCGCGCGCCGACTGGAAGCTGATGACGCAAGCTCTTGGGAAACTTTCCCAGGCGCCGCTCTGGATTGACGACGCGGGCTCCGCCACAGTGATCGAAATCGGCGCGAAGGCGCGCCGGCTCAAGCGCGACAAAGGGCTCGACCTCATCATCATTGATTATCTGCAATTGATCGCGGCGCGCGGGCGCTTCTCGAATCGCAACGAAGAGGTCACCAGCATCACGCGCGGGTTGAAGGGCCTCGCGAAGGAGTTGAAGGTCCCCGTGCTGGTGCTCTCGCAATTGACGCGCGCGCCGGAACGCGAAGACCGCCGCCCGCAACTCGCCGATTTGCGCGAGTCCGGCGCGATCGAGCAGGACGCCGACGTGGTGATGTTCATCCACCGGCCTAACGCGTTCAAGACGGAGGAATCGCCGGACGAGCGCGCCAGGACGGAATTGGTCATCGCGAAACAGCGGAACGGCCCTACCGACCGCGTGCATCTTGTCTTCCGCACGCAGTACACGCGTTTCGAGATTGCCGCGCCGGACACCATGAGCCCCATCTGATTCCGGGCGATCCCAAACGTCTCCGTGTCCCGCCGGGGGCACGCCGTGTTCCGGCGGACGCAGGGGAAGCCGCGCCGCGCCCTCCTTCATCAGCCAAACCGGCCGTTTTCGCCCGATTCGCGGCGATCCTTGCGTCCGGCTCATCAATTCCAGTTCGGTCCCTGGCGTGCATGTGGCGGAATGAAAGTGTTGCTCGAACCGCGTCAGGGTCCCGATGTGGCCGTGTGCAAGGGGAGAATTTGTTTTACTCTTGTCCACCGCATCCATCGCGCGATCGGCGGGGGCGGACTTGCACGCGCGCGGGTGCGCGGTGCGAAGCGACAGAGGAAAGGGAATCCATTGCTTGCTGGAATGAAATTCGAAGGGCGGCCCACTTGGGTCGAAGTGAAGCTCGGACAACTCCTGCGCAACCTGCGCGCGATTCGCCGCCACGTCAATCCACCCGGCACGCGGCCGCGCCGCATGATTCTCGCCGTGGTCAAAGGCAACGCTTACGGTCACGGCGCCGTGCCCGTAGCGAAGGCGCTGGAAAAGGCGGGGACCGAGTGGTTGGGCGTGGCGAGCCCGGCGGAAGGCGCGGAACTGCGCGAATCGGGAATCCGCGCGCACATCCTCGTGATGACGGGCTTCTGGACCGGCGAGGAACACACCCTTCTCGAGCACAAGCTCACGGCCGCGGTTTCCGGATTGGAGCAATTGCGACGGCTTGAGCGGGCGGCGGCGCGCGCCGCGAAGCGCCGCGGGCCGGTCGGATTCCATTTGAAAGTTGATTCGGGGATGAACCGGTTGGGCATTACGCCGGAACAGGTTCCCGAGTTCGTGCGGGCGCTGGCGAATTCTCCACACTTGAGGCTCGAAGGTGTCTTCACTCACTTCGCGTCCTCGGACGCGTTCTTAACGAAGCAAACCGAAGAACAGCAGGCGCGATTTCATGCGGCGCTGAAGTGTCTTCGCGCGCTAGGAGTGGCGCCCGGAATTGTGCATCTCGCGAACAGCGCCGCCATCGGCGCGCGGCCTGAGACTTGGGCAGACATGGTTCGGCCCGGGGCGGTGCTCTACGGCTATCACCAGTTTTACGATGTGCCGGAGAAGAAAGCCGAAGTGGAAGCGGCGCTGCCCTTGCGTCCGGCGCTTTCGCTTCGCACGCGCATCGTCACGCTGCGCGACGTTCCCGTCGGCGGGGCCGTGGGCTATAACGCACGCTGGACGGCCACGCGGCCTTCGCGCGTGGCCGTGATTGCCGCCGGCTACGCCGATGGGTTGTTGCGCTCGCTGACCAACCGCGGGCGCGTGATCATCCGCGGCCAATTTGCCCCGCTGGTGGGAACGATCTCCATGGACCTTGCCGCGGTCGATGTCACGGATATCGAGGGCGCACGAACGGGCGACGTCGTAACGATCTATGGCGCCGACGGCGATGCTGTCCAGTGGGCTTCGGACGTCGCGCGGGTGCTGGGCACGGTCTCGTCCGATCTGCTCTGCTTGATCGGACACCGCGTTCCCCGCCTGTACCTCCGCTGAGACGCCAGCCTCTCTGCCTTAGTCTTCGTGGTAGAATCTGACCAAGGAAAGTGTGCTTTCCTATGTCGAGGGTGACAGTCCCGGCGCACGATTTCTTCATTCATTATTTGCTGGAGTAGCCGGGGACATTTCGACTCATTCATTCATGATACGAGGCTTCCATGTCGCGCACTCATTCGTCAACCGAGGCGGCCACGTCTGGCTCGCCACGGTCTTCCCAACCGGGTCGCATTTCGCCAAACGGACGGCTGGCTGACCCGGCTGCAATTCACGCCGCTCGATTCGGTGCCTGGTGGGACCAGTTTCTGGTCCGCTTCATCTTTGCGGCAGCGTGCGTCGCTGCGGGATTTCACTTCCATCCCTTCGGCCTGGCTCCACGCACGGCCGCGCTCGTTTGGTTCGCATTCGCGGTCGGCGTCATCCTGTTTGAGATCCGGCTGCAACGGGCGAGCATGCGGCGTCTCATCGGCGCCGTGGTGGGCGCCATCCTGGGGACTCTGGGCGCGCTGCTCGTGAATGAAGTTCTGGCGCACACGACGATTCCCGAGGTCTCGCGGTCGTCTCTGGGCGTTGGCGCGCTGCTCGTGCTGACGTACATCGGTTTGGCGGTCGGCGCGAGCAAAGGGGATCTGCTCAACTTGCAGGCGTTCGGCGGACTGTTCGGCAGCGAACGCAGCGGCCGGCGCACGCCCAAGGTGCTCGATACGAGCGTCATCATTGACGGGCGCATCGCGGACATCTGCGAGGCGCAATTCATGGACGGCGTGATCGTCATCCCCCAATTCGTGCTTCGGGAGCTGCAATTGGTGGCGGATTCGGCCGATGGCCTCAAGCGGCAACGCGGCCGGCGCGGGCTCGAGGTCTTGCAGCGCATCCAGAAGATGCCGAATCTCGAAGTCGAAATCGCCGAAGAGGATTTCCCGCATATCGCCGACGTGGATTTGAAATTGATCGAGCTCGCCCGGCGCCACGACGCCAAGATCGTCACCAACGATTACAACCTCAACAAAGTCGCCACGCTGCAGGGCATCGGCGTGCTGAACGTCAATCAACTCGCCAACGCGCTCAAGCCCGTGGTCCTGCCGGGCGAATCGATGCGCGTCTTCATCCTGCGGGAAGGCAAGGAATACAATCAGGGCGTGGCCTATTTGGATGACGGCACGATGGTGGTCGTGGACGGCGCAAAGAAGCTCATCAACAAGAACGTGGACATTACGGTCACGTCGGTCCACCAGACCACAGCCGGCAAGATGATTTTCGGCCGCATCGATGAGCGCGCCGAGCAAGGCCCTCGCGGAAGCGGAGGAAACGCGTTGCCGGTCGAGACGCCGGGCAACGGCCTGGCGGCCGAGGCGGCGCGTGCCGCCGATTCGGTGCCCAGCGCAGAGCGCTCCCCGCGCCCCATCGTCCCCGAATCGCGCCGCGAATAGTCCGCCGCGCCTCGCGCCGTCTTCTCGTGGCGTGAAGTACTACCACATATGCAACAAATAGACGGCAAGTACTATTGACCGTTGTCCCTCGACGTTATAACTTCCGCATGTGCACGGCCCTTGAGCCGTTAAGGCGAGGTGCGTGCCGCACGCTTGCGTTTCGAGGGTGCCGAACTCGATTTTAGCCGCTTGGTGCTTGTTTCCTCTCGCGCCCCGCACCTGCGTATCTTTGGGCACCGCATAATCGGTGCAGTTTTTCGCGACGTTTCAGACTTCACTCAACCTGGACGGCGAAGCGCATCTATCTGGCGCAAAGCCGGGAAACAAATGCGCCGAGGCCAATCTCGTGAATACCGTTGAAACGTTGCCGATCCCGGATCAGAGCGTCAGCGCAAGGGAAGAAAGCGGGTTGCGCCTCAGAATCATCCGTGATTATGCCGGGATCGAGGAAATCCGGCCTATCTGGACGGCTTGGCAGTCGCATCCGAATGCCGATATTGACTTCTATTTGACGATCTTGCGATCGCGGCCTGAGGTGCTGCGCCCGCACGTTCTGGTTCTGTACCGGGGCGACGCCCCGGAGGCAATGCTGATCGGCAGAATCGATCAAGCGCCGCTCGAGTTCAAACTGGGTTACAAGACCTTCTTCAAATCATCGGTGCGCCAGCTGACCCTCATCGATGGTGGAAGGCTGGGGAATCTTTCGCTTCAAAACTGCCAGTTTCTGCTTCATGCGATCGTGAACTCATTGAAGCGCGAGGATATCGACGTTGCTTTCCTGAACAACGTTCGCAGGTTTTCCCCCCTCTATCAAGCCGTCAAGCGTTTGCCCGGATTCTTTATCCGGGATCACTTTCAAAGATCCTCGATACATCGGAGCACGGAGCTTCCGCCCACGATAGAAGACTTCTACCGGGGTCTTTCTTCGAAAATGCGCCGGCACTTGATGCATCAGGCGAGGAAGCTCTTGTCCGATTTTTCCGAAAACGTCGAGGTCCGCACGTTTTGCGGCGTTCAAGACCTTGATCGGATGATTCAGGACGTGGAACAAATTGCGAAGAGGACTTACCAGCGAGGGCTTGGCGTCGGATTCATGGCCAGTCCCGAAATGGTCAAGCGCCTAAGACTCGAAGCCGAGAAATCATGGCTCCGCGCCCGCGTTCTTTACATTGCGGGGAAGCCCGCGGCGTTCTTCATCTGCGACCGGTACGGCGACACGTTTCACGCAAACTATATGGGGTACGACGCCGCTTATTCCAAGTATTCGCCCGGAATGTACCTCGTGATGAAAGCCATCGAGGATTTTGTGGCGGAGACTCCGGCGCGTAAACCCGCTGAAATTGATTGGGGTCCTGGCGACGCCCGGTACAAGGAAGAGTTGGGAACTCGCGACTGGCAGGAAGCCGGGCTTCATATCTTCGCCCCGACATTCGAGGGACTGTGCCTCAGCGCGCTCTGGAGTTCGACGGGCCTCGTGGATGGTATGGCCAGGAGATTCCTAGGCACGGCGGGCATCATTCAAGTGACTAAGAAATTCTGGCGCGACCGCCTGAGGAAAAGCCCGCGCCTGCCGCCGAAATCTGAATAGATTCAACCAGCGCGTGCCGGCCCGGCCAACATGTTTTCAGAGCCTCGACTCGGCCGGGAGGAATCTCTCCGCCGTCGCACCGCGGACGCTCTGCAATGCCGGAGCCGCTCAAGACTGGTTCACCCGCCGCGCCTCGGCCTGCAACGTTCCGCCCAGCCCGAACAATTGTCTGATTGACACTCATCTCCGCCCCCGGTTCGCAAATCTCGGATAAGATGGAGAGCAATGACGGACCGACCCAAACGGTTCGCGGGCCCGACGATGGAAACCTACATCGCGGGCTTCACTCTCTTCGCAATTGCGTTCCATCTGTATTTGCGGCTGGGGACGGCGGTCTCGCATCAGGCCACGCTCCTTCCGCTTTACGTGGCGTTGGTGATCGGCGGAGCGCCTTTGGTCGTCGCGCTCGGCAAGAAGCTCATCCGGAAAGAATTCGGTTCGGACTTGCTGGCCGGCATCTCGATTCTGACGGCTTGCTTGCTCGGCCAATTTCTGGTTGCTGCGATCGTGGTGCTGATGCTGTCCGGGGGCGCGGCGCTCGAATCCAACGCGACGGCGCGAGCGTCATCCGTGTTGGATGCCTTGGCGCGCCGCGTGCCGAGCAACGCACATCGCCGCGAAGGAGCGGCGCTGCGGGAAGTCGGCCTCCAGGAAATTTGCATCGGCGACATCCTCGTGGTCTTCCCTCACGACATCTGCCCCGTGGACGGCGTGGTCCTCGAAGGCCAAGGCATTATGGACGAAGCCTACCTGACCGGCGAACCGTACGAAATCTCGAAGACGCCGGGCTCGCAGGTGATTTCCGGCGCCATCAACGGCGACAGCGCGATTGTCATCCAGGCGGAGAAGCTGGCCGTGGATTCACGGTACGCGCGCATCATGCAGGTGATGCGTGCCACCGAGCAGCAGCGGCCGCGAATCCGCCGGCTCGCCGACCAACTCGGCGCGTGGTACACGCCCATCGCGGTCACCGTGGCGGCCGTGGCGGCGTTGGCCAGTCGCGATCCGAACCGCTTTCTGGCGGTCGTAGTGATCGCAACCCCTTGTCCGTTGCTGCTGGCGATCCCCACCGCGGTCATCGGCGCGATTTCCCTCTCCGCGAGGCGAGGCATCATCATCAAGAACCCCGCCGTGCTCGAACAGATTGACGCCTGCAAAACTCTCATATTCGACAAGACCGGCACGCTGACCTACGGGCGTCCGACGCTGACCGCCGTGAATTGCGCCGAAGGCTTTGAGCGGCCGAACGTTCTGACTCTCGTGGGCAGTTTGGAGCAATACTCTAAGCATCCGCTGGCAGTCGCGATCGTCGCCGCGGCGAAAGGCGAACATCTGCCGCTCGTCTCCGCAGCGCACATCAGCGAGCGCCCCGGCCAAGGCTTGCTGGGAATCATCGACGGCCACGCCGTGAAGATTACGGGCAGAAAGAATCTGGCGGAGGACGATCTTCCCTTGCCTCCGGTGACGACCGGTCTGGAATGCCTGGCGTTCGTGGATGGCCGGTACGCCGCGGCGCTCACCTTTCACGACGAGCCGCGCAGGGAAGGCCGCTCGTTCATCGAACACTTGGCGCCGAAACACGGCGTCAGGAAAATCATGCTGGTATCCGGCGACCGCGACTCCGAAGTGCGTTACCTCGCGGATTCTGTCGGAATCACCGATGTGAGCGCCGGCATGAGTCCGGAAGAAAAAGTGGCGATCGTGAAGGAAGAGACATCCAAGGCGCGAACGCTCTTTGTGGGAGACGGGATCAACGACGCTCCCGCCTTGCTGGCCGCGACGGTGGGAGTCGCCTTCGGCTCTGGCAGCGACATAATTGCCGAAGCGGCCGATGCCGTCGTCCTGGAACCCGCCCTGGGGAAGATCGACGAACTGATGCACATTGGCCGGCGTCTGCGGCGCATCGCTCTGCAAAGCGCGGTGGGCGGCATGGCCGCGAGCATCTTGGGAATGGCCGTGGCAGCGGCCGGCTACCTTCCGCCGATCAGCGGCGCAATCGCGCAGGAGTTCATCGATCTGGTGGCCGTGCTCAACGCCGTGCGCGTTGCCCTGCCCACGCGCCATCTCCAGGACTTTTGACGCCGCGCGTCAGCGGATTCGCACCGCGAAACAGAACTAGAGCCGTTTAGGAGCGGAACGCCTCAGTCCCCCGTCACGATTGTTGTCCCGTTTGGACCTGCGGAAATCGTTTACAATGCGCATTTATCATTACCATATAGTATACGGATGTTAATACGCCCTGTGTTTACCCCTCCCCATCGGGTCCAACTCTTCGCCTTATCCTTTAGATCTCCGCCTCTCTCCATCCGTTCCAACGGTGTCCCTTCGTGGCTGCACATATCCCTCCCGATATCCCCTGTGTTTTCAAACTCGTGCAAAAGGGTGCGCAACATATTGAAAACAAGAACTTTCAAACCGGATTACTCCCTTCCTTCAAGGCTGTTAAACTCCTCCACATGGAACCGGCCACTCCGAACGCGCCCATTTCGTTTAGAGGTTATTACAGGAGCGTCAAGAAAGAAGCCAACGAAGAGGCTACATGGGCGAGGGACAATCTGTTTGTCGTGGTGATTCTCACTGCCCTAGTGGCGTTTATTGGGTATTTCCTATACCAACAGACACCAGATTGGAAGGATGTGGTTGCCACGTGTTGGATTTTTGGCCCAGCTCTCTTCGTATACGCTATCGCCATTTTCTGGAGAGCCGCGTGGAAGCTCCACCAAGAAATCCATAAGGAGCGCGATGCGTTGGTGGGACAATTAGCGGCTCTACAGGAGAATCCAGCGCTTAGGATCAACATACTAGCGCTGTACATTCAGCCGACAGAAACAGGTTGTTGCGATGTTTTCATGCACGTTCAACTAATCCTTGATTTGCCTAATCTACTGGACATTCGGGAATATAAGTTGACTCCGATTCTGCACGGAGCTTCCGGGCACGCCGCCTGGTTTGTTGGTTCCCTTAGGGAGTGGGGACTTATAACGAAAATAGAGCCGATGGAAGGCGGAAAAGAGAAGTTCAGCGGTGTCAGAGTTCCAGAGCTTCCTCAAAAAATAGACCGACGAAAAGGGCCAACTGAAGGCTGGCTGCACTTTCTAGCTTATGGAATAAGGAAAGAAGAGGCGTATGAAATGATCTACAGACTGCACATAGTTGGCAATGCGTGGGGCGACTTCGTCGATATCCGTGGGGACAGCGATTTGTTTCGTTCGGGCAGCACAATGTTTGACAAAATTCCTTCCGAATTGGCGGGATCACAATCGTGACGCAAAATAGGTCGTCGAGCTATTCTTACTGTTTAAAATCGGGGAGGGAGATTTGCCTTCGGAAAGGTTCGCCCGCGCTGATCGGATCGGATTGGCCGGAGTAATTTTGGGTCTCTTTGGAATTGCCTCGTTTTACCTGTGGCCCGACAAGAAATGGATTGGTTGGGTCTCTTTGGGGTGCGCAGCCGCACTCGTCATTTTGTGGATCGCGCTGGAGATTAGGACCAGGGCAAGTTCCGAATCCAGTGGCGCAACCGTTATCGCTTCCATGTCCAGAACAATTGACACTGAGACAGGGGAAAACCGAAGCGAACAACGGCGACAAGTTTCCATGTCACCGGAATTCAGGGAAAAGCTGATGGAGATTGTCAGGCATGATCGTCCTTTGCCCGTATCCGCCAACTGGAGAGACCTAGCAAAAGACTTTGACGGGCTCCCCGAGAGGATAAGAGCAGACTGGAATCGAAATGGTGAGGGCACGGAATCATGGAGAATTGCGCACCAAAAATGCGAAGGACTATGTAAGCTTGCAGGAGCAATGCTAGTCAAATCGCCAAATATAGTTACCGAGCTTCCTCAATCGCTGCAGTCAGAAAGTGATCCGATGTTTCGCTGGCTTAGTTTCCTAAAGGAGAAGAACTACCTAAGCAGAATCCAGTATGGTGTGGAGTCGGCCGAAACTGGAAAAGAACCGAAAATCATTCTCTTTGGTTCCATTGAGAATGTTGCAAGAGTGTCAGCTGTCGTGTGTATTGAATGCGCCGCAATGGAAATCTAGGCCGCTGCAAACTCTACGCCGCCGGCGGGTGACCCAGCTCTTGACGTGACGCTGAGGCTTTTGACGGCGTTATCCCCTCCTCCGATGGCGCGCGCCCACACGCTCTATTCGAATAATAACTCACTAAAACAGTTGACATTTAGATATCCGTGTGCTAGCATGCTGTGTGAGCTCGGAACAACATTTCGACCAATTCCTGCCTGGGCTCGCAACCTCGACTCTCCGCATCCCTGTTAATCCGTGTGCATCCGTGGCTAAGAATTTCGACTCCGCAATCCCTCCAATTGCACCATTTTTGTGCAGCCCTCGAAACTCATACACAGCAAAGGACTTTAAGTCCTTTAGATTCAGCACTTGCGAGCAGTTTCTTATGATGTTGAAAATAAATGACTTTAAACCCTTTAGAATCAGCAGATCCATGATTTTCGCCCGTAACCCTTTTGGATTCAGCACTTACATAAAAACACCGGGGGGAGGGGGTGGGAAGTACCTTCCGAGTTACCATCCAGACGAAACATTTTCGGCTGGCGGACCGCCACTTCTGCGGCGCGGTCGGCGGAGGCGCCGGCGCGGCGGGCGAAGGGGTTGCGCCCTCAGCCGGGGCAGGATGCGCGGCTCCACTCGGAATGCGGGGATGGAAGCGCTGCTGCGGCGGGCCGCCTTCTTTTCCTTGCTTCCTGCCTCCTTGCATCCTTGCCTCCGCCCAGCCTGCCACACGCACGCGCGCCTCGCGCCCGGCCCGCAACTGGTGTACACTTCCGCACCCGGGTCATCCCATGACGAACCATATTGTCGCGATTCTTCCTGCCGCGGGCCTTGGCACCCGAATGGGAGCCGAAACGCCGAAGCAGTTTCTCGAGCTGGACGGCCTTCCACTGGTTCTCTTCACATTGCGCAGGCTCGCTCTCTGCGCGGAAATCACGGATTTCTTTATCGCCACGCGAGCGGAGGAAGTTGCTTCACTGCAAGAAAGCGCTGCCCGAGCCCTGCCTGGCCGTCCCGTGAAGGTCGTCAGCGGGGGCGATTCCCGACAGGAATCCGTGGGCAACGCTTTGGCCGAATTGCCGTCCGGCACGGAGATTGTCCTGGTGCACGATGCCGTGCGGCCGCTCGTGCGGCGAGAACAAATTGTGCGTGTCATCGCCGAGGCGCGCGCACGCGGCGCGGCCATCCTGGGCGTTCCGGCTATGGACACGGTCAAGGAAGTGAAGCGCGCGAGTTTGCCCGTGGACGTCGCGCTCATCTCCGCAACGATTCGGCGCGAAAAGATTGTGCTTGCGCAGACTCCGCAAGTTTTCCGCGCGGCGCTGCTGCTGGAGGCGTTTGAGCGCGCGCGCCAGGAGGGCGTTACGGCTTCGGACGAAGCGGGGCTGGTCGAGCGCCTGGGGCACGACGTTTTCGTCGTCCTCGGCTCGGAGCGAAATCTCAAGATCACGCGCCCCGGCGACATGGAACTCGCGCGGTACTACCTCGAGCAGGAGCGGGGCCGGTCGTGATGCGCACGGGAATTGGATACGATTTGCACCGGCTCGAGCCGGGACGCAAGTTGATCCTGGGCGGGTTGGAAGTCCCGTTCGAGAAGGGCCCCGCCGGCCATTCCGATGGCGACGTCCTGGCGCACGCCATCTGCGACGCGCTGCTGGGCGCGGCTGGGCTGGGCGACATCGGCACTCATTTCCCCGACACGGACGCCGAATGGAAGGGCGCCTCGAGTTTGCGATTCCTCGAAAACATCGGAAAGCTTCTCGATACCCAACGCTGGAAGATCGTTTACATCGACGCCATCGTCATCGCGGAACGCCCGAAGCTCGGGCCGCACTTTCCCGCGATGCGCCAAATCCTCGGGCAAGCGCTCGGCGTTAATCCGGCGCTAGTCCATTTGAAGGCCAAGACCAACGAAGGTGTGGACGCTGTGGGTCGCGGCGACGCGATTGCCGCGTATGCGGTGGCGACGCTCGAACGTGTCTCCTGACAGCGCCACCGAGCCGGAAGCGCAGGCCGGTTTTTCTTGCACGGCTTCCGAAATGCGCGCGTTGCTCGCGGAACGAGGCTGGCTCCGCGACTCTTATTCCTCGCAGCACGATGAGCGCACGGAATCCTGGCTTTCGGACGCCGCGAAGTGGCTGGGTCCGCAGGCGAGCGACCGCGAATCGCTCGCGCGATTGGTGGGCCTCATTTTCCACTATGAACCGAGCGAAGTTCTCGCCGCGCCGGAAGCTCATGCCGTGCTGCTGCGCAAAGGCGCGCGCGAAGTTGTGCGGGCGCTGGCGAGCGAGGCCTTGGCGTGCGAGACAATCGATTCGGACCGTTTCAAGGAGATCGTGAACGCACTGAAGAAAAAGGTGGGACACAGCGGGCGCGGGCTATTTCATCCGATTCGTCTCGCTCTGGCCGGGAAAGTGGGAGAAGGCGAATTGGACCGGGTGATTGTGCTGATCGATCGCGCTGCGGCCGCGCCGGGGCTTGCGCCGGTGAAAACGATTCGCACGCGCATTCTGGAATTCTGCGCCGCATTGGACTGATCCGGAGCTGAGAGAAAATGGAGCGACTCACTGGAATTCACGCGGTGCGGGAGGCGCTGGAAGCCGGCCGCGCGCTCGACAGCGTGCTCATCGTCAGCGGGCGCCGCGGCGATCGCATCGAGGAACTCGTGCAACTCGCGCGGCGCCGCGGCGTTCCCGTGCGATTCGAGGACCGCGCGCAGGTGGATCGCGCCGCCGGGTCGCGCGAGCACCAGGGCGTTGTTGCATTTGCCGCCGCCAAACCGACGGTCGGCCTGGAAGATCTGTTGAAGGCCGCGAAAGCCTCTCCGCCCGGGTTGCTCGTTCTGCTGGACGGCATCGAGGACCCGCACAATCTCGGCGCGATCATCCGTACGTCGCTCGCCGCGGGAGCCCAGGGCGTGATTGTCACGGAGCGGCGCTCCGCTGGACTGACCGACGCGGTGGGTCGCGCTTCAGCGGGAGCGCTCGCGCATTTGCCGGTCGCGCGCGTTCCGAATCTGGCGCGGGCGATGGAGGAAGTGAAGGAGGCGGGCTGCTGGCTCGTGGGGTTTGACGAGCGGGCGGGAAAATGCCTGACGGATTTGGATTTGACCGGCCCGGTGGGAATCGTGCTGGGCGGGGAAGGAAAAGGGCTGCACGAACTCGTCCGCACGCGATGCGATTTTCTGGCTTCGATTCCGACGACCGGGCCCGTGCGCTCGCTCAATGTTTCTGTCGCGGCAGGGATTGCTTTGTTTGAAGTCGTGCGCCAGCGGCGAGGCAAGTGAGGCCTGGCAATGGCGCACGAATCACTTGTCGTACTTAATCAGCGAAAAAACATCGATTCCCGGCAATTTCGCGCGGCCATTCAGGAAACTCAATTCCAGCGCGAAGGCCGCTCCAACTACCTGTCCGCCGAGTTGGCGCACCAACGCGACAGCGGCGGCGGCAGTGCCGCCCGTGGCCAGCAGGTCGTCGCTGATGAGCACTTTTTGGCCGGGCTTCACGGCATCCTGATGGATCTCGAGAGTATCCGTGCCGTACTCGAGCTGATACGAAACACTCGCGGTTTTCCACGGCAGCTTCTTCGGTTTTCGCACGGGGACAAAACCGGCGCCGAGCCGGTACGCCAACGCCGGAGCGAAAATGAAGCCGCGCGCTTCCACGCCCACCACCACGTCCACGGCCTGACCGGTGTAGTGCGCGCAAAGCTGGTCCACAACCGAGCGAAAGCCGGCAGCGTCTTGCAGCAGCGTCGTCAGGTCGTAGAAGAGAATTCCCGGCTTCGGGTGATCCGGGATCTCGCGAATCAGTCTTTTTAGTTCGTCCATGCGGTCGGCTCCTATCGCTTCGTTGTGTTATTCGCTCCGTTCGATTGCAAAGCCCCGGGAATAACCGGGGATCACTTCGGCTGCATCCTCGGTCACTTCATCAATATCCACGCCGAACGGGCCTCTTCTCAGCTCCGCCCGCAGCTCGGCGAGGTGCTCGGGCGCGCCGATCGCGTAGACTTCCACCCGGCCGTCCCGGAGATTTCGGACGTATCCTGAAACGCCCAGGCGATTCGCCGCGCGAAGGGCGAAGAAACGGTAGCCCACGCCTTGGACGTATCCGGATACGTAGAATCGTTTCGCGTGTAGTTCAGCGGCCACGACCGGGCGGCCTGCCTGCCGCCGGCCTGCCGGCAGGCATGGGAGGCAGGCGGAAGAGGCCGCAAGCGAGCGATTGTACCAGAGGTCGCTGGGAACCCGTTTGGGAAACGCGGCCGGCATCGGATAAGATGTCGAGACCGTGCAGCGCAGCGACCGAGCTGTGGAAACGCAGCGGCATTGGGGCGGAGCGCTCCTGCTGACGGTCATGATCAGTATGCCGGTGGCGGCCTGGTCTCAGGCGCAACCCCACCCTCAGCCGCCCGCCGTGGAGATCGTTTCAAACGCAGGCTGGCCCGAACTGCGCGTTGATGGGAAGCCGTTTTTCGTCCACGCCGCTTCGTTCGACTACTTCCGAGTCCCGCGCGACCTCTGGCCTCACTGCCTCGATCGCTATCGCGACCTCGGGATCAACACCATCGACTTGCGAATTCCCTGGAACTGGCATGAGCCCGCTCCGGGAAACTACGATTTCTCCGGAGCGTCAAACCCGCGCCGCGACCTTCGCGGCCTGCTCCATTTGATCGCCGACCGGGGATTCAAGCTGATCGTCCGTACCGGCCCGGCGGTCGGCGACCAGTGGCGCTCGGGCGGATTTCCTGACTGGCTGTTGTCGGATACGCAGTTCGGCATGACGGCGTCGCAGATTGCCGACGGAAACGAGCCGCCGCTGGAGCAGGGATTTCGCCAGGACGCGGATGCTGCGGCGGCCGCGTGGCTCGCCGATGCCAGCTATTTGGGGGCGGCGCGAAAATGGTTTGCCGCGCTGGGTGCGGAGCTCGCACCTTACGATTCCCGGCGCAAGTACGTAACCATGCCCCCTCTTGAAACAGAGCCGCAGAACATCAAGGGCGTGCCGGATCAGCCGAAAGATGAGGGTACGAGCGGACCGCTGCTCTTCCTCATCGTCGAAGACCGGCCGGGCTTGGTCTCGGATGCCGATTCCTCGAATCTTCAGCACTATATTGCTCCTTTGCGCGACGTGCTTTTCGCTTCCGGTGTTTCGGCTCCCATTTTGATCGAGCCTGCCGACCTGGCTGAATCAGGAGTGTCTCCGCTGGCGGCATGGTTTGCCGATTCGACCCAAGAGCATCTCGAGGGAGCATCCGGTAGCTGGTTTCCCATCTCCGAGAGGCCGGGGAATGGGGAGCATCCGGAGGAACATGGCCCGGGAAGACAAGATGCGGAGTCGATTGCCTTGCTCCTGGGAGCGCTTTCCGAGCAGTCCGGCGTGCCGCCGGTTGTTACCAGCTTTCAGGCGAACTCCGGCGTCGCGGGCGAAAACGATCCAGCCGTCAGGATTGCTCCCTCGTCAGTCCTGTTGGATTCGAGGATGCTGCTTGCCGGCGGCGCGCGTGGAATAACGTACTCGCCGTTGCAAAATTCGATCACGCCCGCAGGCTACGAGACTCCGGCGTCGAGCCGCTACCTGAATAGCGATTTGCCTCTCAGCATCGAAGGCGATCGGCAGCCTGGCGCCGTCGCCGTCGAGCGAAATGGCCGGCTGATTGCCGGATGGGGCGAGTGGCTCGCGGGTGCGCACGTTCGGCCGGATTTTGGGATTGTGGATCTGCGGGCCGAGGCTTCCGGCCCAGGATGGAAGTTGGCCCGGCAGCAGGCGACAACAATTCTGGAGCAGGTGATTCGCACAGCGGAGCTGGCGGGCTGGAATCCGGAACTGGTTGACCCGGCGTCGCAGACGGTTGACCGGCTCATACGCGATCCGGCCTTGTTGGCGGTGGTTCCCGACGGCGACGTAGGAACATTCGAGCTTACAAGCGCGGAACAGCAGAAGTTGATCGAGTACGTCGCGCGCGGCGGGACTTTGATCTTCGCTCCTCATCTGCCTTCCGGCAGCAGCCTCGCGCAGTTGTGGAGCGGTCCCGCGACCCCGGTGGCCGGCCCGAACGAATTGCGAGCGTCGCGTCATGCTTACGGGCGGGGCGCCGTGATTGAATGGAACCAAGATTTTTTCTCCTCGGTGATGCTTGAAGACTCATTTGAAGTCCAAAGCTCGCAGGATGCGACTGCCCGGGCAGCCCAAAGCCTGGCCTCTGTGCTGGTGGACGCCGGCGCAACAGCCACGGCAAAACCGTTAGACAAGATGTCGCCCGTGAGCCCGTTGCTGATTTCCGAGTTGGTGGCGGACAACCCTTCGGCGGGGGGAGTCTCGCCTGCGGCCAGTTGCGATACCCGACCGTTGTGCGCCGCTGCTCTGGTGAGTCTCACCAATCTGGACCCACTGGAGCCCAAGGAGGCTGATATCGAGGTGCTTGCGCCTCCTCTCTACCCCAGGACAGAAGTTGGAGGCAGCATCGAGCTTCACGCCACGGTTCCCGCCCACGATTCGATGCTGCTGCCGATTCGGGCCTCTCTTTGCACAGCGGCAAACATGCGCGGAGATTGCCAGGATGAACTTGTATACGCGGGCGCGGAGTTGCTGGGCGCCGAAGCCGACGGCAATTCGCTGGACTTGACGTTTTACGCGCCTGCGCGCGCCACGGTGTTACTGCGACTGGACAGCCGGCCCGGGAAGATCGAACTCGACGGGAACGAAATCGAAGGATCTTGGTCCAAGGGAATTCATTTGCTCACCGTTACTCTTCTGCGCGGCGCAGCTCCGGATTATCTGCGCGTACTCAAGCTTCATCTTCACTACAAACCGCACGTCGACGAAAAGCCGAGCCCGCCCAAGGAGCGGCGCTCGATCTACGAGGCGTCCGTCGTAAATGCAGTGCGTTTGCCGTTAGGGCAGAACGCTTCGCTGCTCACTTCGCCCGCGCTGTTGATCTTGCAAGACGAAAAGGAGGATCGGCTCGTTTTCCGCACGATCAATCGCGGCACTTTGGAGGAATCTCTGACGGCCCGGGTGGATGGGCCCGCGCACGGCTCGACTGTCGTGCGCGTGGGTCCGGGAGCGACCGACCTCAGTCGTATCAAACTTGAGCCGCCGCCACCGGGCGCTGCCGGGGCCGGCGTTGAAGATTCCGCGCTGAGTCAAGACGAACTGACATTGCAGGGCAGAGGGGAAAAGACAGTGATTCCTCTCGCGTTCGCGGACTTGAGGGAAGGCGGGCCAATCCACTACCAATTTGACTTCGATCGCGACGGAGCACCGGAATGGACGCTGGAGACAAATGCGTTGCGACTCGTGTTTTGTCCGCGTGACGGCGGAAGGGGCGTCGCGCTGGTCTCAAAGATCTCCGGAGAGAACCTGACCACCGTGACGGGCGCGCTGCGGGATTGGTTCCTGCCACCCGGCGCGGATCAGCCCAGGGATTTCACTTTCAATCGGCCGTACGACGCCGAGTGGACGAGCGCCGGCAACCAGCCCGGTTTGCGGATGAGATATCGCGCGGCGGAAGCAGGGCCCGCCGGCGCGACAATTGAAAAGACCATTTCGCTCGTTTCGCCGGACGCATTTGAAGTGAACTATCGTGTCGCACTCGATTCGGCAGCGGGCGCTCCACCCGCTGCGGGAATGCAATTCATCGCGGCGAGCCGCGTACCGGCGACGCAGGCGGATGCGGACGGAACGAAAATCTGTTGGTCCGCCTCCTCGGCAGCGCAAGCGGCACAGAGTGCGAATCAACCCGCCGAGACGTGCGCACCCTTCGTTTCCGGGGGCGATTCCGCTGGGCCGCCACGCACGCTTCCATCGGATGTGACCCACTTAGAGATTCGCACGCCGGGAAGCGCCGGCCTTCGCGTGGAGTGGACCGCGGGGGAGATGAGCCTGGATATGGAGAACGGAGACGTCCTCCTGCAGTTGGCGTTGCCGCTGGGCTCCGGCTCTCCCGCGGAGGCGGTGATGCGCTACACTGTGTTCATGTCTCCTTAGCTGTGGACCGGCCGGAGGACCCCGATTGCCGCATTCGGCATCTGAGTAGATTGAATCCCATGAGAGCGTACAGAACACGGTTTGCAGCATTGCTGGTGGTCCTGCTGTGGGCGGCTTGGCCGCCTGTTTCGAGGGCGCAAGGGCAGAACGGGCCTGTGGCGGCTCCTTCGGCCGGCGAGGTCGTGCGCATTCCCAGCAATCCGGCTCCGGAAGCGACCCCGATTCCCCCGGAAGAGATCATTCGGCGATTTGCGGCGCACGAGGATGAATACGCGAAGGCCCGGGATTCCTTCAGCTATCACAAGAAATTGCTTTTGGAAGAGATCGGCGACGACGGCAAGCCCGCCAATCAGGCCGAAGTGGATACGGTGCCGCAAGTGGATTCCGACGGCACCCGATACGAGCATCTTGTCGATAAGCCGAAATCGACGCTCAAGATTTTGAGCCTTACGCCCGAAGATCTTCAGACCTTCGCGTCGCTCCCTGCGTTTCCGTTAACGACGGATCAGCTGCCGAACTACACGATCAAATATGAG